>ENA-OWPN01001614-OWPN01001614.1-human-gut-metagenome-genome-assembly--contig:-NODE-1614-length-18910-cov-3.227791_pt1 | contig 18910 bp, 16 predicted proteins | sample MGYA00248266_ERZ651850 | MGnify/ENA primary metagenome ERZ651850 (study PRJEB26924, sample SAMEA4378296) | human gut metagenome | biome: human gut; feature: human-associated habitat; material: faeces... | reverse complement strand
CAGCAGCTAAGCTGGAGCATGATCTCTCCTATTGTAACCAGGAGAATGCACAGGCGACCTCGATACTGAACCGTCTGGAAAACCGCAAGGCTGTATTGGAAAATCTGGCAAAGCAGCCCTTTAATCACCAGCAGGCTGTCAAGTCTGTTCTGGATGCCGGATTGCAGGGCATCCTGGGAGTTGTTTCCCAGCTCTTCAAGCCGCTGATGAATTACGAAACTGCTATATCCAATGCTCTGGGCGGGGCTTTATACCATATCGTTACCGAGGATGAGGCAGCAGCGCGCCATGCCATCACCTTCTTAAAAAAGAATCAGTCCGGGCGGGCTACCTTTTTGCCGCTGACGGTTATGAAGCCAAGAGGGATGCAGAAGGAGCATCGCATGCTTGCGGAAAACAGCGTCGGCTTTCTTGGCGTGGCAAGTGAGTTTGTAGAGAATGACAGCCGCTTTGATATCCTGCGGGATGCGCTGTTTGGCAATGTGGTCATTACGGATAATCTGATCAATGCCAATGCACTTGCCAAGCTGCTTCGCTTCCAGTATAAGATTGTCACGCTGGAGGGGGATATCGTCAATCGCGGCGGTAGTATGACCGGTGGAAAAAACCGTAACAATTCGACACCGTTAACCATACAGAAGGAATTACATCAGGTTCTGCAAAGTCTGGAAGGTCAGCAGATGAAGGTGGAGGGGCTGAAAAATCAGCTCTATGCCCTGCAGGCGAAAAAAGAGCAGACCAGCTCCAATCTGGTGCAGATGCAGATTTCCAGTGCGCAGCTGGATCCGATCGTAAAGGCGAAATGGGCAAAATATGATCGTTTGAAAAGCGATTATGAAGAAATTGCACCGGATGAGGAGCTGGATAAAACCGAGCTTTTACAGGATGATATCGTTGTCAAGCTCAGCAATGTGCATTCCCGTATTGATGAGGTCAGCTCCTCGATGAAAAGCAAACGGGAACGCCGTATGAAGGCAGGCAGTGAGGTGGAGCGCAAGGATGCGCAGATCCGCCAGCTTCGTAGGGATTTGAACATTTTGCAGAATGAGCAGCGTGAGGTGGAGGTTTCCCAGGCAAAGGCGGAAACCAAGCTGGAAACAACGCTGGAGCGTTTAAGCTCCACCTATGAAATGACCTTTGAATATGCGCAGAGCCAGAAAGCGGATATCGATATCGTGGAGGCGCGCAAGCAGGTGGTTGTCCTGCGTCAGGAGATTTCCTCCCTGGGAAATGTAAATCTGGATGCACCGCAGGAATATAAAGAGGTCAGCGAGCGCTTTGAGTTTTTGAGTAAGCAGCGGGATGATCTGATAGCCGCAAAGGATAAGATTCTGGAAGCCATCGATGAGATGGATGATATCATGGTGAAGCAGTTTCAGGAAATGTTTGATAAGATCAATGCACAGCTGAACGATGTGTTTCGGGCATTGTTCGGTGGCGGAAAGGCACGCTTGTTTATGGTGGATCCCCAGGATGTGCTGAATACCGGAATTGACATTGATGTACAGCCGCCGGGAAAAACCGTGCAGAATATCCGGTTGTTCAGCGGTGGGGAAAAGAGTCTGATCGCAATCTGTGTATTGTTCTCCATTTTGAAGGCGAGAACGATGCCGCTGTGTATCTTCGACGAGGTGGAGGCAGCGCTGGATCAGGCAAATGTGGAGCGCTTTGCCAAGTATATCGCCCAGTTTCGCGGAGAAAGTCAGTTCATCGTCGTCACACACCGGCCGGGAACCATGGCACAGTGTGATGCTCTGTATGGAGTAACTATGCAGCAAAACGGTGTGTCCCAGCTGCTGAAGGTGAAGCTGCAGGATGCCATCAATATGATAGATAAAGAAGAGGTGAAAGCATAATGGGTATTTTTTCCAAATTAAAGCAGACCTTCTCCTCCAAAAAGGACGGAGATCGTTATCTGAGCGGTCTGGATAAATCAAAAAAATCATTTTCCGAGCGTATACGAAGACTGGCGCTTGGATTTACCGGAGTCAATGAAGAATTTTTAGAGGATTTGATGGTTGTGCTGCTGGAGGCTGATATCGGGATCAAGACAGCACAGAAAATCGTCGATGAGGTGGAGAATCGCGCGATGGATGAAAAGCTGAAAAGCTTTGATGAAATCAGCGAATGTCTGATAGAAGTCATGCATGAGCTGTATACCAGCTATGAGGATGCGGATTTTCATAAAAATGAGGATGGCCCTACGGTAATTCTGATGGTCGGTGTCAACGGCAGCGGGAAGACGACGACCACGGCGAAGCTGACTAAGCTGTTTCAGAATGAAGGAAGCAGTGTCGTTTTAGCGGCAGCGGATACATTTCGTGCTGGGGCAATCGACCAGCTGGCGAAATGGGCAGACCGTCTGGGTGTTGCCTGTATCAAGGGAAGAGAAGGCGGTGACCCTAGTGCAGCTCTGGTGGATGCCTGTCGATATGCCAAGGATAACGGCATGGATTATCTGATTGGTGATACTGCCGGACGTCTGCAGAACAAGGCGAATCTGATGCAGGAGCTCAGCAAGATGCGCAGAGTCATCGAACGGGAAATTCCGGGAGCACCGCATGAGGTGTGGCTGGTGCTGGATGCCACAACAGGGCAAAACGGTATTTCACAGGCGCAGATTTTTCTGGAAACGACCAAGGTGACGGGAATCATTTTGACAAAGATGGACGGTACGGCAAAGGGCGGCATTGTCATTGCCATACGTGATCTGCTTGGTCTGCCGGTAAAATATATCGGTCTGGGAGAGAAGGAGGACGATCTTCGTCCATTTGATATTGATTCCTATCTGTACGGTCTGTGCGAGGACATCTTGCAGCATGATTGATCAGATGGAACGGATGAATGCACTGCTCGATGCCTATGAAGGGCTGTTGACAGAGAAGCAGCAGGAAATCCTGAATCTGTATTACAAGGAGGATTTTTCATTTTCTGAAATCGCGGAAAATCTGGGAATCAGCCGTGCAGCGGTCAATGATCACATTAAGCGCAGTACGCATATTCTCACAGAATACGAAAAAAAGCTGCATCTTGTGCAAAATTATGAAACAAGAAGCAGGATTTATGATAAAATGAAAACAGTCGGAAACGATGAAATACAACAACTGGTAGAACAGCTAGAAAATTTAGAATGACTTTAGGAGGAGAATATGTCAAAAATTATTTCAGTGAACGCAGGGAGTTCATCATTAAAGTTTCAGTTATTTGAAATGCCGAGCGAGGAGGTTCTGACAAGCGGAATCGTTGAGAAAATCGGCTTTGAGGATGCGATCTTCACCATTAAGGTAAACGGCGAGAAAATTAAAAAGGTGCTGCCGATTCCAGATCATACCAAGGCTGTCAGCATGCTGCTGGAGGCGCTGGTGGAATATAAGATTGTAAGCAGTCTGGATGAAATTACCGGTGCCGGACACCGTGCGGTACACGGTGGGGAAATCTTCAAGGAAAGCGTTCCAGTAACTGAGGATGTCGTTGAAAAATTCGCATCCTTAAATGAGCTGGCACCGCTGCACAACCCAGCGGGACTTGTCGGATACCGTGCGTTTAAGGAGAATCTGCCAAGCTGCAAGCACGTATTTGTATTTGATACGGCGTTTCATTCCACAATGCCGAAGGAATCCTATATCTATGCTTTACCGATGAAGTATTACGATGAATATAAGATTCGCCGCTACGGCTTCCACGGTACCAGCCACAAATATGTTTCTCTGCGCTGTGCAGAGCTGATGAACAAGGATGTAAAGGATACCAAAATCATTACCTGTCATTTAGGAAACGGCGCAAGCATTACTGCTGTGGACGGCGGTAAATCCATTAACACCTCCATGGGCTTTACCCCGCTTGCCGGAGTTATGATGGGTACCCGCTGTGGAGATATCGACCCTGCAATCGTAACCTACATCATGAAGAAAACCGGCGCAACACCGGATGAAATGGATGATATCATGAACAAGCAGTCCGGTATGCTGGGTGTCAGCGGCATCAGCTCCGATGCGCGTGACATCGAGGATGGCTGCAAGGAAGGAAATCCAGCAGCTCTACTGACTGCGGAAGTATATGTAAACCGTGTAATCAATGTTGTCGGCGGCTATTATGCACAGCTTGGTGGTGCAGATGCCATCGTATTTACCGGAGGAATCGGTGAAAACGACACCAATATGCGTAAGATGATTTGTGATCGTCTGTCTGCGGCATTCGGTGTGCAGTTGGATGAAGAATTGAATGGAAAGACAAGAGGCAAGGAGGTTCTGCTGTCCACTCCGGAAAGTAAGGTAGCGGTATGGCTGATTCCAACGAACGAGGAACTCATGATTGCCCGTGATACATACCGTCTGATTGCGTAATCATGAATACCGATATTCTATTTGAGCTTGTCGAACAATATGATATCATCACGATTTACCGACATGTATCTCCCGATGCAGACGCTCTCGGTTCGCAGTTTGGATTAAAGCAGTGGATACAGGAGACCTATCCGGATAAGCAGGTATATGCGCTTGGCAGGGATGCCGGCAGCAAGCAGTCCCTGTTTCCCGATATGGATATCGCAGACGATGAAACGGTTGCTGTATCACTCGCTATCATTCTGGATACTGCAAACGGTGCCCGTGTGGATGATGAGCGCTGGAGTACGGCTGCATATACCTTGAAAATCGATCACCACATCATTGTCGAACGCTTTGCGGATGTGGAGGTCGTTGAGGATCTGTTTGGAGCTACCTGTGAAATGCTGGCGTATATGTTTGAACAGAAAAAGCTGGTGCTGTCTGCGCGCTGTGCACAGTATCTGTATGGCGGGATCATTGCGGATACCCTGCGCTTTTCCATAGCGACCATAAAGCCGCGCACTTTGCGTACAGCAGCGTATCTGCTGGAGATGGGCGTTGATGTAAAAAAAGCAAATGAGGATAATTTTTCAACCTCCTACCGGCTGTATTGCTTTGAAAACTACATCCGCAGCAGCTGCCAGCTGATGGAGGGACATGTTGCCTATATGATTATCAACCGCGAGGATTACGAACGCTTTGGACTGACCTTCAATGAAGCAAAGGAAAAGGTGTTTGTAATGGGCGGTGTCGATGAATTTGAAGCATGGGCGCTATTTACAGAAAAAGAGCGGGATGAAAACGGCAGACGTGTATATAACGGCAGTCTGCGTTCCAAAAACCGTACCATCAATGATATAGCGAATAAATATCAGGGCGGGGGACATCGCTTTGCTTGTGGCGTGAAGGGCCTGTATGAGGAAACGATTCAGAGCCTGCTGCAGGATTTATGCGAGCGTGTAAAGGATGAAAAATAAGGACAGTATATCCAGTATATGCTGTTCTTTTTTACACACTGCATGAGCTGGTGTCAGGCAGCAATGATTATTTCGATGATTACGCAACAAAATGAAGGGTATATGTTTTGCATAAACTATCATATAATAGAAGATAAATATAATAACCCTGGCAGTACAAGCATAGCTAATACAGAGATTACTGTAAATATAAACTTTTTATAATGCAAGGTTGTGGATAGAAACAATCTATGATAAGCTTTATGCAAAAGGTGGAAAATCAGATGAACTGCGTTTTATTACAGGCTATAAAGAAATACACCTCTCATAATGGAAATCCATGAAATATACAATACTTTAGAAGCTTATCCGATTTCTGAAGAATGCTCATGCGGTATGGAACAATGACTCCTGTTCCAAACCGGTTTCGCTGCTTTAAGTTACCTGTTTTATATGCAGAACACATATATCACGCGAATGTGGCTACAGCTCAGATTGCGGCTGCTTATTGGCGCTGTATGCTCTTCATGCTGTATTGAACGTATGCAGAAGGAGTTATCTATGATGAGGAGTATGGCTATATCCAGCCTGTTGTGGATAAAGCAGTCAACCTGGATGAATAAAGGAAAGAAGGTGTGTGTATGGCAATTTTAGGAATAGATTTAGGAACAACAAATTCATTAGCCTGTATCTGGGATAATCATAAATACGTACTGATTCCGAATGCATTTGGAGCATTTCTTACACCGTCAGTTGTTAGCTTCCTAGAAAACGGGGAGATATTGGTGGGAGAAGCTGCAAGGCAGCGTTTAGTAACACATCCCTCTACGACATTCGCTGAATTTAAACGTTATATGGGAACGGATAAAACCTATATGGCATATGGTAAAGCTTATCAGCCCCAAGATTTAAGTGCCTTGGTCATTCGTAAGCTGGTAGAGGATGCAAGTGTGTTTTTGCATGAGGATATCGAGGAAGCAATCATCAGTGTCCCTGCTTATTTTAATGATGATCAGCGATGGGCCACAAAGATCGCAGGACAATTAGCTGGTATTCGCGTAGAACGAATTATCAATGAACCCAGTGCTGCAGCATTATCACACCATATGGTGAATTTAGAGGAGGATATGCTTGCTCTGGTCGTGGATTTTGGTGGAGGTACACTGGATATATCCATTGTGGAAGCATTTGATAATGTAGTGGAAATCCGTGCGATCAGCGGGGATAATCATCTTGGCGGCAGTGATTTTGATGAAGCGATACTGGAAAGCTTTTTACAGGAACAGGGAATGAAAAAGCAGGAGCTGCAGGCACAGGAGCTGGGTCTTCTCAAGAATGAAGTGGAAAAAGTAAAAAAGCAGCTCAGTGTACAAACGGATTGTACTCTTCAGGTCATGCTGCATGGACAAAAATGCGAAATGAAATGGAATCGTGGGAAATTGACATCTGTTTGTATGCCCCTGCTGCAACGCATACGTATTCCCCTAGAGCGGGTATTAAAGGACAGCGGGCTACATCTTCAAGATATTCAGGAAATTATTCTGGTGGGAGGTACCTGCCGTATGCCTGTGGTCGTACAGTTTTTAGAGTACCTGTTACAACGCAATGTAACATTGTCACATGAGCCGGATCAGGCCATTGCCATCGGATGCGGGGTGGCTGGAGGAATTAAGGAGCGTAATCGTGATGTTCGAGATCTTCTGTTAAGTGATATCTGTCCTTTTACATTGGGGATAGCTGTTTATGATGATGCAACAGAAAGCTATGCTCTGGCGCCTATCATAGAACGGAATTCTACATTGCCGTGCAGTGTGCTTCGTCTGTTTACCTACCGTTCAAAAAATGGAAAATTGGAAATCAGAGTTTTACAGGGAGATCATCGGCAGGCAGAGGCGAATCTTCTTGTGCGTACAGTTGAAATCAAGGTTCCCAAGACCAAAGAAGAATATCAGCCGATTTCCGTTCGTTTCACGTATGATATAAACGGATTACTGGAAGTGGAAACCAATACCTATGAGACAAAGAGTGAACAGCGCATCGTGATTCAAAACAAAATGAATCGTATGAAGGAGGAGGAAGTTAAACTCCGTTTGAAGGAGCTGCAGGAATTTAAACTGCCTTCTCATGAAAAGGAAGTTTTCCGAAATTTGCTGGAGCGCGGGGAACGGTTGTTTTATGAAAGTGTTGGGGAGCGAAGAAGAAATATTTCTGATTTGCTGGACGATTTTGAGCAGGTCTTACAGAGAGAAAACATGCATCAGATTCATGAGTCTTACAAAAAAGTCAAAGCTGCTTTTGACGAATTGGAAAAGGATACACCGATATTCTTTAGTTAGGAGTACGTAGCGTGACAGTAGAAGAAATTTTAAAACGTTTGGATATTGATGAAATCCATGATATTCATACTGTAAAAAAAGCATATGCAAAGCAGGTGAAGCTGTATCATCCAGAGGAAAATCCAATCGCTTTCCAGGAGCTGCAGCAGGCATATCATGAGGCAATCCGCTATGCCCGTGCACAGCAGTCTGCACTTGTTCAGGAATCCATACCTGCAAGGGAAGAAACAGCTGGCGAAGAAGCTTTTACAAAAATTGAAAAAAAGTCCTTCCTGCAAGCAGCACAGGCAACTGAAACGCTGGAGGATGACACTGCAGGAAATCATGAACAACTTCCCCAGGCTATCGCAGAAGCAGTGAGGATGCAGGATCATCATCAGCTGCAGGAGCTGCTACAGGAATGTGAAAAACGCATGCTGCTTCAAGAAGATGCATTTTTAAAAGCATTAAGCAGAGAACTACGTAAATCCGATAACGAAATACCCTTTACCATAAGGCAACAGCTGCAACAGGCTTTTCATTTAAAGACCTCCGAATTACGCCCTGTGCAGGAGGAACTGTTAGACAGTATTCAAAAAGGGATTCCTGTATTTCAAAGCTATCGGTTTTCATGTAAAAGGGACCAGAAATATCTGTTGCAAACCTGGGAGGAATTGTGTTCTCAGCCTCAGGAAGATATAGAGGCATGGCTTGAATTTTTGAATCAAAGGAACTGGGAGGATGATGATCCGGATGCACAGATGGCTGAGAAAATCGTGGAATTGGAAATGAGAAAAATGTACGCCCATAGCAGTGCAGTAGCCGGGAAGATTTATTCCTTTCTGCATATCCGGGAGCATCTTCTAGAAGATGAAAAGCAAACCTATGCAAGGCTGAAGCTGCTGCTTAGCAAAGATGCCTCCTTTTCCGAGCAGGATTTCATAAGCTGGAAAAGGGAAATCTATGGGCAGGTACATCAATTCGCAGCGATTTCCAGCCGGAACAGACCACCGGAGGAATGGAAAAAGTGGCTAAAAAAACAGAACATGAATCCAGAGGATCTGGAGCTGTTGGTTCATCTTGGCAGACAGGCTAAAAATTATCACTATGTAAAGGCTACACAGAAGCTGCTTTTTTCCTATTTTAAATTAAAAGATAATTTGCTGCCGGTTCAACAGGAATTTAAAGAGGCAATTCAAGCACAGCCCCAAGCCTATATGAAAAAGCGCAGAACATTGACTCTGCTTTTGCTAATCATGCTGCTTCTTACCTTCCTGATCCCATCTTTTATGAACTATTCAAGGCAGCAACGGGTGAAAAAGGAACAGGAGCAAGAAGAATTGCGGGAAATACAGAAAAAAGCTATGGAAGAGTTAGAAAAAAAGAAGCAGGAACAGATGAAAAAGATGCTGGAGGGAGCTGCCAAAGCGGAAATGAAAGATAAAGAATAATCTGTTCTGTTTCATTTATAGACATGCAGGGAAGCCGCTTCAGCAAAGCCGGCTTCCCTGTATTTGCGCAAAACTGCTTGCGTTGGAATAAGGCAGGGGTACAGCATACGCGATAAATGAAAAATATAAAGAAACCATGGTCACGCTTGTATTAAGAATGGGGAATCTATGATAAAATAATAAGAAGAAATGAGGTGTTGTGAATGAGTGTCCACTTACATGTGCGCAGCTGCTATACCCTGCTGCAAAGCACCCTGACGGTAGCGAAAATAGCGGCTGCGGCCAAACGCTGCGGCTATACAGCTGTCGCACTGACGGATAAGCATGTCATGCATGGGGCCATGGCATTTTATCATGCTTGTAAAAAAGAACAGATCAAACCGATCTTCGGAATGGAAGTGGACGTGCTGGAGAAGGATGATGTGTACGGCTTTGTGCTGCTTGCTAAAAATGATCACGGCTACCAGAATCTGATGAAATTATCCACCTGGCTGAATACAGGGGAGGAAACTAGAACCCTGGATTTGGATACTCTTGCTTTTTATGCAAAGGATTGTATCGTGATTACAAACGGTGATCAGAATCAGATGGAGACGCTGATCGTGAAGGAAGAGCTGGATTTATTGCGCCACTGGTTAAAGGTGTGTCAAGCGCAGTTTGCGGATTTTTATGTAGCGGTTTCCCGCAATGATTCCGGCCTGATGCAAAAGAAAAATCCGGTCTTAAAGCAGCTGTGCAAGGAGCTGAGCATTCCCTATACCGCGCTATCCCGCGTATATTTTGAGTATGCCGAGGATGAGGAAAGCTACAAGACCCTGTGTGCTATTGACCAGGGGGTATCCCTTCAGGATAAGATGCTGAATTACAGTCCGCGCCGTTATTTCCGCAGCCCTGCAGAAATGCAGGAGCTGTATGAGGATGCGGAGCTGGCAATGAGCGATCATATAGCGGCGATGTGCAATGTGGAAATGAGCTTTCCAAAAGCGCTACTGCCGAAATTTCATAATAAATACGGTGTCAGCAGTGAAGAGTTTTTGCGCAGTCTCTGTCAGAAGGGACTGCAGAAGCGTATGCAGTTTCAGACGATTTCCGATGTCTATCAGCAACGCCTGGATTACGAGCTGGATGTCATCATCCATATGCAGTATGCAGATTACTTTCTCATTGTCTGGGACTTTATCCGATTCGCAAAGACACAGCATATTTACATCGGACCGGGCAGGGGAAGTGCTGCCGGTTCTCTGGTTGCCTATTGTCTTGGCATCACACACGTTGATCCGATTCGCTATCATCTGCTGTTTGAACGCTTTTTGAATCCGGAACGTATTTCCATGCCAGATATCGATACCGATTTTCCGGATAACCGCCGTGATGAGGTGATCCGTTATGTGGAGGAGCTGTATGGGAAGCATCGGGTATCCCATATCATCACCTTTAATACACTGGCTGCCAAGCAGGTGCTGCGGGATGTCGGTAAGGCGATGGAAATCAATCCGCGTCAGATTGACCGATTGTGCAAGCTGGTCCCCAATGTGTTAAAGGCAACCCTTGATTTTGCTTACCACAATGAACCGCGCTTTAAGGAGATTATAAACAATGGGGAAACGATGGGACGGCTGTATGCCGTTGCCAGAAAGCTGGAGGGCTTGCCGCGGCATGCATCGCTGCATGCGGCCGGTATTGTTTTTTCCAATGAGGATATTGAACAGGTATGTCCGCTCATCGATGTGGATGAAGGGGTATGTGCAACACAGTTCACTATGGAATATCTGGAGGAGCTTGGACTGATTAAGATGGATTTTCTCGGTCTGCGCAATCTGACCATCATTGACGAAATCGTTCAGCATATCAATGCGGCCTCCGATCAGAAGCTGGATATTATGCACATACCGCTGGATAATCCTAAAACCTATGCGCTCATTCGTGCTGTGGATACCGTGGGAGTGTTTCAGCTGGAGAGTGAAGGAATGAAAAATCTGATCCGCAAGATGCAGCCAAAAAGCTTTGAGGATATTGTGGCGACGATTGCGCTGTTTCGACCCGGACCGATGGAAAATATTCCGGAATATCTGGATCGGCGTGCACATCCGGAAAAGGTTGATTATATTCATCCAAGCCTGCAGCCGATTTTACAAAATACATACGGTATTATGATTTATCAGGAGCAGATTATGCAGGTGGCGCAGACGATGGCCGGCTTCACACTCGGAAAGGCGGATAATCTGCGTAAGGCTATCAGTAAGAAAAAAGGCGATGAGCTGCAAAAAATGCGGGAGGAGTTCATTCAGGGGGCTTTACAAAAGGGATATACGGAGGCACTGGCGCAAAAGGTGTATGCATTGATTATGAAATTTGCGAATTACGGCTTTAACCGCTCCCATTCTGTAGCCTATGGTATGATTGCCTATCAGCTCGCCTATCTGAAGGCCAATGCACCGCTGTATTTCTTCAACAGTCTGTTGAACAGTGTTATCGGCTCGGAAACCAAAACGAGTGAATATGTGTTTGAGGCACGCAAGCGCCGCATACAGATTCTGCTTCCGGACGTTAATCGCTCCTGTAATCAGTATGTTATCGAGGAGAATGCTTTGCGCTTTCCGTTTGTCGGTATCAAGGGAATCGGCAGTGCCGTATCGTCACAGATTGTAGAGGAACGGAAAAAGAAAGGACAGTTTCGTGATTTCTTTGATTTTACCGCCCGCATGAACGGGAATAAGATTGGAAAGAAAACGATAGAGATTTTGATATATGCAGGAGCTCTTGACTGCTTTAAATTTGCCCGTGCAAGTCTGATGGCTTCACTGGATGATGCGCTGCGTTATGCGGATCTGGTGAAAATTGAGGATGTGGATCAGGTGCTGTTTGACTTTGATCTGGTATCCAAGCCGGCAATGACGGTGGTGAAGGACAATGCGGTCATACGTGCAGAAAAGGAAAAGGAAGCAATCGGCTTTTATCTTTCCCGACATCCGATTGCCGATGTGCGAAGCAAAATGGGGAGAGAGCTGCCTGTACTTGTTTCCCTTCCAAAGCATAAGGGACGCTATGTGAAGTTTGTATGTCTGATTGACCGTTGCCGCCAGTATCGCACGAAAAACGGAGATATGATGATGTTTGTGGTCGGCAGTGATGAAACAGGAAAATTCGACCTTGTTTGTATGCCGAATATATACCGCCAGCATGCGGATGATCTTGTGAAGGGGACGTATCTGTATGTAGAGGGAATCGTGGATAAGGAAACAAGCTGCCTGGTGAAAAAGCTGACGAAAATAGAAAGGGAATAAAGGATGTGGATGATTTGATAACGATACAGCCAGTGGAAATGAAGGATATAAAGGAGCTTGCGGCACTGGAGGCCTGCTGCTTTCCAGAGGAGGAGGCTGCAGATGAGCAAGCGCTGCGGCAGCGTGCCTGTGCATTCCCGGATAGCTTTCTGGTGATGAAAAGAGATGGTGCTGTCATCGGTATGATCAATGGCTGTGTGAGCAATGCGAGTGTGATTCATGATGAGATGTATGCGGATGCAGCCCTGCATGAGCCAGAGGGTCGCTATCAGACGGTATTCGGATTGGATGTGCATCCTGATGTTCAGCATCGGGGCTATGCACAAATGCTGATGCATGCATTGATTGAAAGGGCGAAACGGGCCAATCGAGTAGGTCTTGTCCTCACCTGCAAGGAGGAGCTCGTATCCTTCTATGAGCAATTTGGCTTTCAGAATATGGGAGTGAGCGCCTCTGTTCACGGTGGTGCTGTCTGGTATGATATGCTTTTAAAGCTTGCATGAGCATGGCGGCTATGCTAATTTGGGATTTTGAATCGTAAGATTCACTGCATGGTATAAAGAAATCTGCAGCAGCTGTATTTTCTGATCTGCATACATAGCAGGGGAGAACATTTCCTATACGCGTAAGTCCCTGTCTTGTCTTTCTTGATGGATGCAAGGTAAGGATGGGATGCTGCTATGTAAAAAAATGAAAAAAGTATTGCTTTCAAGGGCTGTTTATGATAACATAACTACGTTGTATGTCCTCCCGGATTTACAACCGCTCAGAACAGGGTTTAAGTATGGAAACATCACCTTGCATGGCGAGTCTTAAATTTTTTAGAAGGAGGTGCGATTTATGTACGCAATCATTGAAACAGGCGGAAAACAAATCCGTGTAGAAGAAGGTTCCACAATCTTCGTAGAAAAGCTGGACGTTCAGGAAGGCGAGGCTGTTGTATTTGACAAGGTAGTCGCTTACTGCAACCGTTCCCTTCGTGTTGGTACTCCATATGTAAAGGGAGTTAAGGTCAACGCAAAGGTTGAAAAGCAGGGAAAAGCAAAGAAGATCATCGTCTACAAATACAAGGCTAAAAAAGGTAGCTCACACCGCAAGCAGGGACACCGTCAGCCTTACACAAAACTGACAATCGAATCTATCGAGGCTTAATTTATGGTAAGAGTCCATGTAAAGCGGCATCAGGGTAACATACAGGAAGTGGAAATCAGAGATCATGCAGGCTATGGCGATGCAGGTCAGGATCTGGTATGTGCCGGAGTGAGTTCCATAGCTGTAGGAATGATGAATGCTTTAGATGAGATGGTGCCTGAAGCATGCGACTTCGTTTTGAAGGAAGCATACATCAAAATTGAAATAATTCTGCAGGATGAAACAGCAGGTATCCTGTTAAAGGGAATGTATTATCAGCTGTCAACCATGCAGGAAAGCTATGCAGACTATATTACAATAAACGATCAGGAGGTGTGATTATGAAATTTGTATTAGATATTCAGCTGTTCGCATCCAAAAAGGGTGTTGGTTCTACAAAGAACGGCCGTGACTCTGAATCCAAACGTCTTGGAGCAAAACTGGCTGATGGACAGTTCTGCCATGCAGGAAGTATCATTTACCGTCAGCGTGGTACGAAAATTCACCCGGGAACAAACGTTGGAAAAGGTGGAGACGACACATTATTCGCAAAAGTGAATGGTGTTGTAAAATACGAACGTTTAGGTAAAGACAAGAAAAAAGTGTCCGTTTACCCACAGGCGTAATGAAAAAATCCCCGGTATGGGGATTTTATTTTTGAGCAGGATAAAAGAAAGAGACAGGAGGTGCCTGAATGTTTATTGATCGTGTCAAAGTACATGTGAAGGCTGGAAAGGGCGGCGATGGAATTGTTGCCTTCCGGCGTGAAAAATATGTTGCCTACGGCGGCCCCAGCGGGGGAGACGGCGGAGCTGGCGGCGATGTCGTCTTTATGGTAGACGAAGGAAAGACGACGCTGCTGGATTTGCGCTATAACCGTAAAATGGCGGCAGAACCGGGAGGAAAGGGAAAGACAAAGAAGATGCATGGTGCCGATGGCGCAGACTGCGTGATCAAGGTGCCGCAGGGAACCATCGTTAAGGATGAGAAAACCGGAAGAATCCTGGCAGATCTCACCCGCAAAGGACAAAAGGAAATCATCGCCAAGGGTGGAAAGGGCGGCCGCGGCAATTTCCACTTCAAATCCAGTAAGAACACGGCACCTCAGTACAGCGAGCTGGGCGCACCGGGAGAAGAACGGGACATCATGGTGGAGCTGAAGGTACTGGCGGATGTCGGTTTGGTCGGTTTTCCATCCGTTGGAAAGTCTACGCTGTTATCCGTTGTTTCCAAGGCAAAGCCGGAAATTGCGGAATATCATTTTACGACGCTGGCACCGAATCTGGGCATGGTACAGGTTCCCGATGGCAGAAGCTTCGTTATGGCGGATTTACCGGGACTGATTGAAGGAGCGAGTGACGGCAAGGGACTGGGACATCAGTTTCTGCGTCATATTGAACGCTGCCGTGTCATCATCCATGTTGTGGATATGGGCGCAAATGACGGACGGGATCCTGTTGAGGACTTTCGAATCATCAATGATGAATTAGAACATTATGAATACCGTCTGATGGAGCGTCCGCAGATCGTTCTTGCGAATAAAATGGATTTGGACAACGCTCAGGAAAATCTGAAGCGCTTCAAGGAGGCCTACCCTGAGGTGGAGGTATTTGAAACTACGACCATCATTGCGGAGGGGTTGGAGCCTGTCTTATATCGTGCTGCCGATTTGCTGGAAACAACACCGCAGTTCCCATTATATAACGATGATGCAAATGATGATGAGGCGGAAGGTGTGCTTTATAAATTTGAGCCGGAGCAGCCTGCCTTTGAGGTGCATAACATGGGGAATGGAAACTGGGAGCTGAGCGGAGAAGAGCTGGAGCGCAGCTTTAAGATGAGTAAGCTGGATAATGAAGAGGACTTCATGCGATTCGCCCGTAAAATGCGGAAGATGGGAATTGATGAGGCACTGCGTGCTGCCGGCTGTAAGGACGGCGATGTGGTTACCATCTGCGATATTCAGTTTGAATTTGTAGAATAAAGCAGAAGAAGGCTTTAAAAAAAAATAGAGGCTTGTGCAAGCAGGTCTTACTCGATATTATTAAAAAATAAGAGATTTTCACTTATTACTATTTTAATGATAAAGTAATATGAGAAATCTCTTTTTTGTATTTATTCTAAAGCAAGACTATGTTATTTTTTACTTCAATCAACGGAAATCACCAAGCAATTCATGATGAAATTCATCCAGCAACTCATTGATTTCCATCAGCGAATACTGCTTGCTGATGCCGAATATAAGAATGGCATCCCGCTGCTGTTTGGCATACAAATGGTTATGATGCGCTACTGTCAACAATCGGTTTGTTTCTTCTAGATTAAGTTTCATGGCTATCGAAACTGAAGAATCTTGTCTCTTCCAGCTTGTTTGCTGCCTTGAAATATCTGATATGCATAGGTTCTCGGTATCTGAGCATCCCGAATGATATCAGATTTTTCTAAATTTTTTTCCAACATGATTTCATTGATATAATCTACAAAGGAAACATCTCTAATTTCCTTCAAAATACGGTCTTTATCCAGCGCGCTGGCCTTCTTTAGAATATCTTCTAAGTCCTTCGTTTTTTGTTTTTGCATACAATCACCAGATATTATGATATAATCAAATCAAAATTATTGCAAGCTAAAGGAGAAATTATGCGTCTGGATTTGTTAGAAGAAATATATACACTGTCCCAAACGGAAGAAAAAACAGTTCTGCTTGTTAAAAACTGTCTTGAACAGAAATTTTACATCAAAAAAATCATAAAGGATTGTACGGATCGGGCAATCTATCGCCAGCTGATCCAGCATCCTCATCCCCGGATTCCTATATTGTATGATGCAGCTTATCGAGGAGATGCATGTATTCTTATAGAAGAATTTATCAATGGGAAAACGTTAGAATATGTTCTGAGTGAGCGCACTCTAGGTAATGAGGATATTCATCATATCATGCGACAGCTACTTTCCGCTGTCAACCATCTACATCATCTGCGGCCGCCTATTATCCATCGTGATATCAAACCGGGAAATATAATGGTGTTGGATCATCTGGAGATTAAATTGATTGATTTTGAAATTGCCCGTGAATTTAAGCTTGACAAAAATCGGGATACCCGTGTTATGGGGAGTGCAGGATATGCTTCTCCGGAGCAGTATGGTTTTCATCAAAGCGACTGCCGCAGTGATATCTATGCACTGGGAGCTGTTTTGAAAACAATGGTGCAAATGGATGTTAATGCGGAAGATATCAATAGTTCGTTTAAAGCAATTATTGAAAAATGTATGCAGTTAGATCCGGAAAGACGATATCAAGATATTTCAGAGCTTTCAGAGGCTCTAGGATATGGCTGTGCGACTGAATCACAGCGAAAGAGGTTTTCGATTCATCTTTTGTTTCAACAACTACCGGGTTTCCATGGCGATGTAATTGGCAAACGGCTGCTGTTCCTTGGGTATTATGTTTTTTGCGCCATCCTTGCCTCCACACTGACCATAACGCCTCCACCATCCTTGTATATGCTGTTTTGTCAGAGAATTTCGTTCGGCTTATGCTTCGCTGTTATTCCTGCAATCGCTATCAATGCAGGAAATGTTTTGGAACTTCTTAGTTTTCGGGATTATGGGCGAAAGGATATCCGCTTCATCAAAGGTGTTATTCTATGGTTTCTCTGTGCATTTATCATCATAAGTCTGTTCGTTATTCTGGCTACAATACTGGAAAGTCTGCTGTAAGCATACCAAAGCTTTTCAGTTTTTTTATATAATTTTATCTGTGATAAAGAGGGAAGCGTGCAAATGAGATTAGAAGTATATGATGATGTTGCCATGCTGTTTCATAGTGAAGAAAAGGATATTCTGCTCGTACAGCACATGATTGAAAATTTATTCTTTGTTAAGAAAATTGTGCGAATGAAGCTTGATCTTTCTTTGTATCAGCTGCTGCAGAATCATCCGTGTGAACACCTTGCTAATGTAATTGATTTCAGCTGCAGCTATGAGAAAACCATATTGATTGAGGAATTTGTAAATGGCTGTACTCTGGAATATAAGCTCAGTCAAAGAAAACTTTGTATCGAAGAGCTTATTGGTATTATGCTTCAGCTGTTTGCGGTTGTAGAACATCTTCATGCATTGACACCGCCAGTCATTCATCGGGATATTAAGCCTGACAATATTTTGATAGACAAAGGCTATGTTGTTCTGATTGATTTTGAAATCGCCAAATTGATGACAACACGAAAGGATATTCTGCGTACAGGGAGTGTTGGTTATGCCGCTCCAGAACAATATTACGGGTTATCAGATGAACAAAGTGATATTTATTCCATGGGAATCTTATTGAAGGAGTTGTGTTATTGTACGGCATGGCAGAATGTTGAACAATTTGTATTTCAGGATATTATACGGAGAAGTACTGTTAGGCAGCAGGAGAAACGCTACTTGAAGGTATCACAGATGCGGAATGATTTTCTGATTGAATGCTATAAATGCAAAACACTTGCAAAGTATGCTGAAAGCATACCAACCAAAAGGTGACAGTCGGTATAATATAATCATTCCATAAAAACAGGATGAGAAACCGGAGGGACTTATGAAAAAATTAAAGAAATGGCAGATTGTGCTGATTGTGATTCTTGCGCTTGGAGTTATTGGAGCTCTGGCAGGCGGAGGCGGCGACGAAGAAAAAAAGAGCGAGTCGGCAGTTGAAAAAACCGCTGAGAAAGAAAAACCGAAAGAAGAAGAGAAGACATACGGCATCAAGGATACGCTGAGGGTTGGTGATGTAGAATATACCGTTAATAAAATTGAAACAACGGATACCATCGGTAATGAGTATTTGAACCAAAAGGCACAGGAGACTTATCTGATTATCTCTATTACTGTGAAAAACAATGGTGATGAGGCTTTGACTGTGTTAGACAGCTTTTTCAAACTGAAGAAAGGGGATAAGACCTACAATACAGATTCCTCTTCTATAATGTATCTTGGCGATGACAGCATCTTTGCAAAGGAAATCAATCCGGATGCTTCTTTAAAAGGGAAAATCGCTTTCGATGTAACAAAGGATACGATTGATGATGCAAGCCTGCAGTTGCAGGTGCAGACTGGTTCATGGGGTACGGAAAAGGGGCTAATCAATCTGCATTAAACAGAAACATTCAGATAAAACAGGAACCACAGGAATGCTGCGATTCCTGTTTTTATTATTTGAATACTTCCAAATTCTGTGATACTTATAAAAGGATTTGATTCACAGTCAGGTACAAATATTGTGGTATGCTAAATAAGTAATAAAGAATAAAAGAGCTAGTTACAGGGCAATAATCGTATTTTATCCAATCTCCCTTTTAGAGGCTGTTGTAAATAGTAATATAAAAGATTCATTTATAAATCATTTCCCAAGTGGTTGTTTGACTGGCTTTTTTCAGACAGATACGGTATGATAGAACCATATTCGGG
>ENA-OWPN01001612-OWPN01001612.1-human-gut-metagenome-genome-assembly--contig:-NODE-1612-length-18917-cov-7.690701_pt1 | contig 18917 bp, 17 predicted proteins | sample MGYA00248266_ERZ651850 | MGnify/ENA primary metagenome ERZ651850 (study PRJEB26924, sample SAMEA4378296) | human gut metagenome | biome: human gut; feature: human-associated habitat; material: faeces... | reverse complement strand
GCTGTCAAGTCCCTTGTCCTGATCCCTTTGGTTGTCTCCCTCTTTCATATTGACAGGTGTACCCATTCGAATAGCGAACCCGAGAAGTGCTGTCCGACAAAAAGAACTATCGGTAGCTTGCTATCGTAGCCTGAGCCGAATGATATAACAGAAGTACATCAAATAATAAACTTTTTCTACAAGCTGAAGCTCCGGCATTCTACCGGAGCTTCTTTAACTTATTGTATTTTATCTGTTGTCAACATAATCTGTTGCACGGGCGGTTTTCTTTATTTCCTGCTTATCCAGATACATCTGTCTGTCCGCGCGGTTGAATACATCGGCATAATCCCTGTCGGTCGCATTGTTCACCGCATATCCTACGGCAATACGGACACCCAGCTCATAATGCCTTGCATTACGGTTGAACAGCTCCTGTTCCTGCTTGAAGCGTTTGACAAGCTGTTCGCACAGATCATTTCCCGGGGAATTTATGATTGCCGTAAATTCGTCACCGCCTATGCGGTAAATATTGTAATCGCCGAAAACTCTCTTGATTATCGTGCTTGCGTCCGAGATCAGCATATCTCCGAATTCGTGACCGTATTTGTCGTTGTACATCTTGAGATAGTTTATATCCATTACAAAAATGGCATAATCGCCGTTTGCGTGTTGGTTCATCTTGTCTATACGCTGTACTGCGTCATGATAGGCGGCCTTGTTTCCGACATCGGTCGCAGCGTCGGTGTAAGCCTGCTTGTTGATTTTGTTGATATACTTCTTGAGCATTTTTACGGTATCGCTGTACCTTGAGGCAAGTACGCCTATTTCGTCCTTTGTCTTACATTCTATTTCAACGTCAAGGTCGCCTGCCGCTATCTTTTTGGAAACTTCGGTAAGATGCTTTATCGGCTTTACTATGATGCTCGTAAACTTGAAGGTAAGCAAAGAGGTAACTATAAGCACAACAGCAACGGCAAATGCATCCTGTATCATTACCGAGATACGTTTTCTGCCTATCTCCTTATCGGCAACGGAGATTACGACCGCCATACCGTTGGAGAGAAATTTTGCGCACAGTTTTCTTTTTTCGCCTTCGCTATTGCGGATATTGATGACATCTCCTGCCTGTTCGCCACTGTAGTTGTCGTCAATGAATGTAAACAAGCTGTTTTTCTTTATTTCCTCAAGCGTCATTCCGTTCGGATAACGGTTGTGGTATACCATATCACCCTTGCTGTCGCACAGGAAAGCATAGCCTGTATCGTACAGCTTTATTTCGTCTACCATAGCTGTTATACGGCTCATATCAATATCCATACCTATAATGCCTACCGCAGTTTTGTTTTCGTCAAAGAGCGGAATAACGTATGAGATCATTTTTATATCGTTCAGATTCTTATTTATGTACGGATCTATCCAGACCGGTTTTTTGGCTTTGAGCGGCTCGTAATACCACGCAACGTGTTCAGCATCATCCTTGTCGTATGCTTCTATGGCTGTCGGCTGATGTGCGATTATTTTATCACTGTCCTTTACCCAGAATATGCCGTCGGAAGATAGCTTCAGCTCCGGATTGTAACGGATATATCCGCTGATGGCGGCATCGGTATTGTTAAGTACATTTTTTATAAGCTGACCTACAGAATCGTTATAACGCTCAAGTGTATCAGGGTCGTTTTTGAACTTCTCTATGCTGTCAAAACGGCTTACTGCATAGTCATTGCAGGTATTCATCGCAAGCTCCACTGAGGAAAACAGCTTCTCAAGGCTCTGAGCGCTGGTCGATGCTTGCAGCTTCATTATCGTTTCCGAGTTTTCGTTTGAAATGTTGTCGATACCTAAAATGCCGATAGCGCTTATAGCAAACGAGCATATCAGAATACAGCCTATCATAATCAGTACGAACTTATTTCTGATTGATTTCAAAGGGCATCCCTCCCTGATATATCATTCTGATTATCTGCTGATATATTGTAAAAATTATAACATTTTTCGACATGAAAATCAAGTGCTTTTTGTGCAAAACAGTAAAAACGGTGTTACTGAAAGCAGGAATCCGAAAGATAAGTTGATAATGTCGCTTTTAATTGAAAATATATTCATAAAAAGCAAAAAAACAGTCACAGCAATTGCAAAATTACTTCAGATGTGGTACAATAAATTAAATATCGGATGAAAGGAGCGGAACAATGGATATACAGGTCGGAGATATTCTCAGAATGAAAAAGGAACACCCCTGCGGAAGCAAGGAAATGCTTGTTCTTCGTATCGGTGCGGATTTCAAGCTGAAATGCACAGGTTGCGGACGTGAATTCATGACGCCCCGCTCAAAGTGCGAGAAAAAGATAAAATCGGTTATCCGCAATGCCGTTGAAGAGGAGAAATAGTGTTTTATTTACAATTAAGCTATTTTGATTTTTAACGTGAAACGGAGAACAGATAATGACAGAAAAACTTGAAATAACAGAAAAGCGTTTCGATGAAATAAACGAAAAGCTGACGGATATAAACGTGATAAACGATCAGGAGCAGTATAAGAGTCTGATGAAGGAGCTTAAGAGCCTGACTCCGATAATCGAAAAGTACAGAATGTACAAGACCGCACGGAGCGATTTTGAAGAAGCAGAGCAGATGCTGTCTGACGGCGGACTTGACAAGGACTTCAAGGAAATAGTGCAGGAGCAGTACGAGAGCAATAAAAAGCTAATGGACGAGTATACAGACGAGCTTAAGATTCTCCTCTTGCCGAAGGACCCCGATGATGACAGGAACGTTATTATTGAGATAAGAGGCGGTGCAGGCGGAGAAGAGGCGGCACTTTTTGCAAACTCGATGTTCAGGATGTACTCAATGTATGCACAGACTAAAGGCTGGAAAACAGAAGTGATAAGTTCGAACCCCACAGAGCTTGGCGGATATAAGGAGATCAGCTTTTCGGTCGAGGGCGAGGGAGTGTATGCAAAACTCAAGTACGAGAGCGGCGTTCACCGTGTTCAGCGTGTACCCGAAACTGAGGCGCAGGGCAGAATACAGACATCAACAATAACAGTTGCGGTACTGCCTGAAGTTGAAGAGGTTGACGTTGAGATAAATCCCGCTGACCTTGAATTCCAGACCTACCGTTCAAGCGGAGCAGGCGGTCAGCATATCAACAAGACCGAATCCGCCATAAGAATAATCCACCACCCTACAGGAGTAGTTGTAGAGTGTCAGGAGGAGAGAAGCCAGTACAAGAACAAGGACAAGGCTATGAAGATGCTGTACAGCAAGCTGTATGAGGCAAAGCTGAACGAGCAGAACAGCAAGATAGCGGCTGAACGTAAGATACAGGTCGGCACAGGCGACCGCTCCGAGAGGATCAGAACATATAACTATCCTCAGAGCCGTGTTACCGACCACAGAATAGGACTTACGCTGTACAAGCTGGAGCAGTTTATGAACGGCGACTGCGATGAGGTGTTTGATGCACTGGCGATAGCCGACAGAACCGCAAAGCTGGCGGCAGGCGGCAACGATTAACAGAGATAAGGTGACTTTTTTTGAAGACAGAGATAAAGAAACCGTCATACGAGGTATTGTGCGAGGCGGCAGAGCTTATAAAGAAGGGCGAGGTCGTGGCGATACCGACCGAAACGGTATACGGTCTTGCGGCGGACGCATATAACCCTGAGGCGTGTGCGAAGATATTCAAAGCTAAGGGCAGACCGCAGGACAATCCGCTGATTATCCACATCTGCGACCTTGATATGCTGAAAAATTCGGTAAAGGAGATTCCGCCTCTTGCACTTACCCTTGCCGAGCATTTCTGGAGCGGTTCGCTGACGATGATTTTTCCGAAGAAGGATATAGTTCCCGATACGACAAGCGGAGGGCTTGATACAGTTGCGGTCAGAATGCCCGACAACGAGGATACTCTGAATCTTATTAAAATGTGCGGTGTTCCTCTTGCCGCTCCGTCTGCAAATCTGTCGGGAAGCCCCAGTCCGACAACGGCACAGCACGTCTATGCCGATATGAACGGCAGAATACCGCTGATAATAGACGGCGGCGAATGTAAAAATGGTGTCGAAAGCACTGTTATCTGCTTTACGGACGGCGGAACGGGCATAAAGGTACTGCGACCCGGTGTAATAACAGCCGAAATGCTCAGCCGCTTTGCAAAGACAGAAACCGACAAGAATGTATTTGCAAAGCCCGATGAAAACGAAAAAGTAATTTCTCCGGGAGTTAAGTACAAGCATTATTCGCCTAAAGCTGACATAACTATTATTGAAACCGACAGCGATGAGAAGCTGGCTGAATTTTTGAACAGCAAGAATGACGGCGGCACATACGGCGTGATTTTCGGCGGCGAAAAGGGCATAGAAGTACCTACTATATCTTACGGAAGCACAGCGCAGGAGCAGGCGCACAATCTGTTTGCGGTACTGCGCAAGACCGATGAGTTTGGTGCTAAGCGTGCTTATGTCCGTTGCCCCGAAAAAACGGGTGTAGGAACTGCCGTATACAACAGGCTTCTTCGTGCGGCAGCATTCAAGACAATAATACTTTAAGCAGGAACAAAATGATAAATAAGAAGATATACGGACTTACCGGTATGTCCGGTGCGGGAAAATCCACAGTATGCGACAGCTTCGAAAGAGCAGGCTTTTTAATAATAGATTGCGACAGGCTCGCCCGTGAGGTCGTAAGAAAAGGCAGACCCTGCCTTGATAAACTTCACCGCCTTTTTGGTGACAGCGTTATCACTAAGGACGGAGAACTTGACCGCAGGGCAATGGGCAATATCGTTTTTTCGCACAGCGATAAACTCGCCCTGCTCAACAATACGATATATCCTTACATAACCTACGAGGTTATCTCAATGTGCGGTAATACGGATAAGCACTTTGTACTGCTTGACGCACCGACGCTTTTTGAAAGCGGCATAGATTTTATATGTGACGGAATAATCAGCGTCACCTGCGACAAGGAAAAGTCGATACAGCGTATTATGCTGCGTGACAATATAACAAGAGAAAGTGCTGAAAAACGGCTCGGCTCACAGCACGATGCGGAATATTACAAAAGCAAAAGCGATTTTTGCATTGAAAATAACGGCGATATTGATACGCTTAAAGAAAAAGCCGATGCCACAGCAAGAAAGATAATAAATGGCAACTAAGAGAAAACGCAAGAATACGGGCGGAAAACCGCTGATAATAACCTTCGTCTGTCTTGTCGCAGTGACGCTGGCAGTATTCGGAGTGTTCTTCGGTGCGGATAAATATGAACGTTCCACCCATCCTATGCTTTACAGCGACCTTGTCAATCGCTATTCTTCGCAGTATAAGCTGGATAAGTATGTAGTATACTCGTTTATATGCGTCGAAAGCGGATTCAACGAAAACTCCGAGTCCTATCTCGGCGCAAGAGGGCTTATGCAGATAATGCCCGAAACGTTTGAGTGGATAAGATACAAGCTGGACGAGGAAAACGACCCCGATATGACCTTCGATAATATGTACAACGCTGAGGATAATATCCGTTACGGCTGCTTTCTGCTCGGCTATCTTACCGACACCTTCGGGGAACTGGGCGAGGTGGCCGCCGCATATCACGCAGGTTCGGGCAGTGTTTCATCATGGCTTGAGGACAGCAGATATACAAAAAACGGCATACTGACTGATATTCCGAATCCCGACACGGCGCACTATGTCGACAAGATAACAAATGCCTACGATACTTATTGCAGGCTTTATAAAAAATAAAGGAAGGCAAAGAAAAATGGCTGAAAAGAAATCACAGGCAGAACAGCTTAAAGAAAAACTGTTCTATGAAAAAAAACACGCAACGCTTGTTATGAGCGAGCAGGAAGAAAAAAAGGCAGACAAATACTGCGAGGGCTACAAGAAATTCCTTGACGCAGGAAAAACCGAGCGTGAGGCTGCCGCAGCCGCTGTCGCTATGGCTGAAAAAGCAGGCTTCAAGCCCTTCGACAAGAAGGCTCAGTACAAGGCAGGAGATAAGATATACGTTCTCAACAGAGAAAAGGCGGTCATCTTAGCCGTTATCGGCAAGAGCGATATTTCAAACGGTGTAAATCTCACTGCCGCACATATTGATTCCCCCAGACTTGACTTAAAGCAGAATCCGCTTTATGAAAGCGATGAGCTGGGATACTTCAAGACGCATTATTACGGCGGTATCAAGAAATATCAGTGGCCTACAGTTCCTATGTCACTGCACGGTGTAATAGTAAGAGCTGATGGAAGCAAGGTAACGGTAAGAATAGGCGAGGACGAGGGCGACCCTGTGTTTGTTGTGACCGACCTTCTGCCTCACCTTGCGGAAGAGCAGTACAAGCGCCCCGCAACAAAGCTGATAAAGGGCGAGGAGCTGAATATCCTCATTGGCTCAAGACCTTTCAGAGATGATAAGATAAGCGAAAAGGTAAAGCTCAATCTGCTGAATATTCTCTTCGAGAAATACGGCATAGTTGAAAAGGATTTCTTAAGTGCGGAGCTTGAATGCGTTCCTGCCTTCAAGGCAAAGGATGTCGGCTTTGACAGAAGTCTTGTCGGCGCATACGGACAGGACGACAGAGTTTGCGCATACACTGCCTTTACCGCAATTATTGATATGAAAGCCGTTCCCGAAAAGACAGCCGTCTGCGTTCTTACCGACAAAGAAGAAACAGGCAGTGATGGCAACACAGGCTTACGCTCGGCATATCTCAAGTTCTTCCTTTACGATTTAGCCGAGAATATGGGCAGTGACGGAAGAACGGTAATTTCCGCCACACGCTGCCTTTCAGCCGATGTAAATGCGGCTTACGATCCCACATTCCCCGACGGCTACGAGCGTAACAACTGCTCATTTGTAAACAAGGGCATCGTTGTCACAAAGTACACCGGCGCAAGAGGAAAGTCGGGTACAAGCGACGCAAGCGCCGAGTATGTCGGACTTATCCACAATATGCTTGACAAGAACGATGTCGTATGGCAGACAGGCGAGCTTGGCAAGGTGGATTTCGGCGGCGGCGGAACTGTTGCGGCTTATATCGCAAACCTTAACATTGATACGATAGATGTCGGCGTTCCCGTGCTTTCTATGCACGCACCGTATGAGCTTACCGCAAAAAATGACGTTTATATGGCGTATAAGGCGTTTACGGCATTCTATAAGATGAAGTAATCTATATCATAAAATCCGCCCGCTCAGAATATAGTATTATATTTGAACGGGTGATTTTATGAAAAGAGATTTATCGAAATTCAGACGCAGGCTCGGGCTTAAACTTATCGGTGCGGCTTTTATTCTTTTAGGCTTTGCCGGAATGCTGCAGCTTATGATAAGACCTAATATAATGAACGTGTGCGAATACAATTCGAGAGCGGTAACTGTGAGCCTTATAGACGATGCGATAAACGAACGGCTTACAGAGCTTGGAGAGGATGCCGGATACAGCGCTCTTGTAAAGCTCAGCTATACCGCTGACGGCAGAGTTTCTTCTATCGAAAGCAACACAAAGCTGATAAACCGCATTAAGAACGATATGCTGACCGAGATAAACGACAGACTGATGAAAGGCGAAACCGAAAACGTTGACCTTACTGTCGGAACACTCAGCGGAATACCGCTTTTTCACGGCTCAGGGCCTACCGTCAGAATGAAGGTAGAGCCTAAGGGCTATGCCGATGCAGTGTTTATAAGTGAGTTTACCGATGCAGGACTTAACCAGACGCTTCACAGAATGATAATGCGTACAACTGTCAGTGTTACCGCATTCATACCTATGTATTCTGTGCAAACAGATGTCAGCGGAGATTTTCTTATTGCCGAAACGGTCATTGTCGGAAATGTGCCGGAGAGCTTCACTCATGTGGTATCCGAAGATAAAGACATTGTCGATGCAATAAATGACTTTGAGGCAGAGCCGTATGAATAACCGAAAACGGAAGGAATTACAATGGATAAAGAGCAGATAAAAAGTGAATACGAACAGCTTTGCAAGCAAGCCGAACAGCACAATTTCAACTACTATGTTCTTGACGATCCTACTATAGAGGACGATGAGTACGACAGGCTGATGAGAAGAATAAAGGAGATAGAAGCGGAAAATCCCGAAATTGTTTCCGAAAGCTCTCCCACACAGCACGTCGGCGGATATGCCATCAACACATTCGAGAAAGTAACTCACGAGGTGCAGATGGGAAGCCTGCAGGACGTATTCTCAAAAGGCGAGTTGTATGAATTTGACGAGCGTGTGAAAAAAGCCGTAGGCAAGGCTGTATACTGCGTTGAACCCAAGATAGACGGCTTATCTGTTTCGCTTGAATACAAGGACGGAATATTCACAAGAGGCTCTACACGAGGCGACGGTTTTGTGGGCGAGGACATCACTAAAAATCTGAAAACCATAAAGTCGATACCTATGGTACTTCGCGAAAAGATACCCTTTATAGAAGTCAGGGGAGAGGTGTATATGCCAAAAGCCGACTTTGAAAAGCTGGTCAGAAAACAGCTTGAGAACGACGAACAGCCGGCTAAGAACCCCCGTAACGCCGCCGCAGGCTCACTGCGGCAGAAGGACAGCAGGGTGACAGCTTCAAGAGGACTTGATATATTCGTATTCAATCTTCAGCGTATCGAGGGCAGAGAGCTTACCTGCCACAGCGAGAGCCTTGACTATATGAAATCGCTCGGCTTCAATGTGATAGACGGCTATAAGACCTTTGATAATATCGAAGATGCCGTTTCACGCATTATGGAGATAGGCGAAAACAGACAGAGTTATTCCTACGATATTGACGGTGCGGTCATAAAGGTAGATAATTTTGAACTCAGAAACGAGCTCGGCAGTACCGCAAAGGTGCCGAAGTGGGCGGTAGCGTTCAAATTTCCCCCCGAAGAAAAGGAAACGAAGCTGCTCGATATAGAGATAAACGTTGGCAGGACGGGCGCACTCACTCCCGTTGCCGTGTTCGAGCCTGTATGGCTTGCAGGTACTACCGTATCAAGAGCGGTGCTTCATAATCAGGACTATATTGACAGCAAGGATATAAGAATTGGCGATATTATCGCTGTCCGCAAGGCAGGAGATATTATCCCCGAGGTCGTAAGAAGCGTAAGCCACGCTGAAAACAGCGAGCCGTTCGTTATACCCCATATCTGCCCCGTTTGTCACGGAAAGGCTGAAAGGGCGGAGGACGAGGCGGTTATCCGCTGTGTGAACATTGATTGTCCCGCACAGCTTCTTAAAAATATCGAGCATTTTGCCTCAAGACCGGCTATGAATATCGACGGGCTGGGAGAAGCGGTAGTAAAACAGCTTGTAGAAAACAGACTTATAAGCACCGTTGCCGATCTTTACTCTCTTCAACAGCAGGATCTTGAAATGTTGCCTGGCTTTGCAAAGGTTTCGGCTTCAAAGCTGATAGCAAATATTGAAAGCTCAAAAACCAATTCTCCCGACAGGCTTTTATTCGCACTCGGAATAAAGGGCATAGGTCAGAAAAACGCACAGCTTCTGATGAAGCACTTCGGCAGTATAGAAAAGCTGTCGGAAACTTCGCCCGAAGAAATTTCCGCTGTAGAGAATTTCGGTGATATTCTTGCAAATAACATCTTCACTGCACTCCACGAGCCACATATGACGGAGCTTATCGAAAGGCTGAAATCTTACGGCGTGAACACGGTATATCAGTCTGATGTAAAGAGCGACAAGCTGGCAGGTCTGACATTTGTTATAACGGGAACGCTCCCCGATATGACAAGAGATGAGGCAAAAACGCTTATAGAGCAGAACGGCGGCAAGTGCAGCGGCTCGGTTTCCAAGAAAACAAGCTACGTTCTCGCAGGCGAGGAGGCAGGAAGCAAGCTGACAAAAGCACAGCAGCTCGGCGTTACGGTCATAAGTCAGCAACAGCTTATTGAAATGATAGGTGAATAATTTGTAAAAAACTATTGACAAATGTGTTTTTCTGAGATATAATAATATCTGTTAATAGGAAAAGACGTTGATCAGGAAAAAAGCCGCACGTTTATTTACAGAGAGTTGCCGCTTGGTGCAAGGCAATATTAAAGGTCGGATATAGCTCGCCTGAGAGTCGCATGGCTGAACATTGCAGTAAGTTATGACGGGTTCTCCCGTTACAGAGAAGCACATTGTTAGATGTGGCATAAGCGGACACGGCAGTAAACGCTGTGTCAAAAAGAGTGGTACCACGAGGATTTACCCCGTCTCTTTACAGAGGCGGGGTTTTGTGTATTTACATTGCTTTTTAAATGCCTGCATCGGAAAACCAAATAGGGAAAGGACATAATTTATGAAAGGTACAATGAACACAAACAAATACTCCAGAGGATATTTCATGCCTCCCGTACAGTGTCTTGATTGGACAAAAAAGGAGTACATAGACAAGGCTCCTATATGGTGCAGTGTCGATCTGCGTGACGGAAATCAGGCGCTTATAGTTCCTATGAATCTTGAAGAAAAGCTTGAATTCTTCAAGGTGCTTGTAGCGATAGGCTTCAAGGAGATCGAGATAGGTTTCCCCGCAGCGTCCGAAACGGAATATGAATTCTGCCGTGCATTGATAGAACAGGACCTTATCCCCGATGACGTTACTATTCAGGTACTTACACAGTCAAGAGAACACATCATAAAGAAAACGTTTGAAGCACTTGCAGGTGCAAAGCACGCAGTTGTACATCTGTATAATTCCACCTCTGTTGCACAGAGAGAACAGGTATTCAGAAAGCCAAAGAACGAAATCATTGATATTGCCGTTGAAGGAGCAAAGCTGCTCAAGGAATACAGAGAAAAAACACCCGGCGACTTTAAGTTTGAATATTCACCCGAGAGCTTTACCGGAACAGAGCCTGAATTTGCACTTGAGATATGCAATGCGGTGCTTGACGTATGGCAGCCCACCCCCGATGATAAGGTTATAATCAATCTGCCCGTTACCGTTGAAATGTCGCTTCCGCACGTTTACGCAAGTCAGGTAGAGTATATGTGCAAGAATATGGTGAACAGAGAGAACGTTATCGTTTCGCTTCATCCCCATAATGACAGAGGCTGTGCCGTTGCAGACAGCGAGCTTGGCTTGCTTGCCGGCGCTGACAGAATAGAGGGTACTCTGTTCGGAAACGGTGAGCGTACCGGTAACGTTGACATAGTAACGCTTGCTCTTAATATGTACTCGCACGGCGTAGATCCGAAGCTTGACTTCTCCGATCTGCCCTCGATAACAGAGGTTTACGAGAAGATGACCTGTATGAAGGTCTACGACAGACAGCCCTACAGCGGCTCTCTTGTGTTTGCGGCATTCTCAGGCTCACATCAGGACGCTATCGCAAAGGGTATGAAGTGGCGTGAGGAAAAAGACCCTGAGCATTGGACAGTTCCTTATCTGCCCATAGACCCTATGGATATAGGCAGACAGTATGACGGTGACGTTATCCGTATCAACAGCCAGAGCGGAAAGGGCGGTATCGGTTATCTGTTACAGCAGAAGTACGGTGTAGACCTGCCTAAGAAGTTCCGTGAAAAAGTCGGCTACACGGTTAAATCCGTTTCCGATCATCAGCATAAGGAACTTACTCCCGATGAAGTGTATGAAGTATTCCGCAGTAATTTTGTGAATAAGGAAACCGCACTGAAAATCACCGAGGCACACTATAAGCAGGAAAACGGCGGAATCACTGCTACAGTTACAGCAGATTACAAGGGCAGTACGGCAGTGTATACCGGCAGCGGCAACGGCAGACTTGATGCAGTGAGCGACGCTATAAAGAACGGTCTTGGACTTAGCTACAGCTTAGTAACATATAATGAACACGCTATAGAGGTAGGCTCAAAGTCAAAGGCGGCGGCTTATGTTGAGATATGCGACAAGAACGGAAACTCGTTCTGGGGCGCAGGCATCCATACCGACATCATCAACAGCTCCGTCAGCGCACTTGTTTCCGCTATCAATAACAGCGATATGGTAAAGTAAATCCGTAAAATAATGCGAGGGCTTTGTTTTTCAAAGCCCTCGCATTGTCTTTAAGCGTCAGAAAAGAGAATAGGTAAAATTAAAAACTGACTTTTTTACAAGATGTATGATGTTACGTTTTTCGCTTGTTTCCCTTTATTTAAAAACCACATTTTCCCGATGCAGTTATAGTTTTTAGTGATTCCAATAGAACACAAATACTCTATCTGGGTCACAGTTAAAAATCTCATCTTCAGGATATTCTTCCTGAGTCATACCTTCGTGTGCATAGAGTTTTAACAAATCATTACCAGTCGATACTGTCACTTTAAAAATATCCCAGTTGAGATATTCTTGATTGATATTGGAATCAACTTGCTTTTTCATTATGTTTATAAAATAATCAATATTTTTTTTCCTGTCATAACTTTTGTAAAAAACAAATCTATCTGCACCCGTTGAGCCATACGCCCACACCTTACCAACAACCGAATAATCACCAAATTCACCAAATGACCACAAACCAAGCTCATCGCTATAGTGTGTTATCTTTCGAGGAAAGTCACAGCCATTATAGCCTTTGCTTTTTGCGTACTTTTCTACTGTATCAAAAACGTACCATATATCATCTTCAGTCCACGGCTCAGGTATAGCACCATAATTTGGAGTATCATCGTTTATAGGTTTGTTCTCAGTAGGCTTCTTCGTTGAAGCAACAGTAGTCGTAGTTGTCTGTACCGTAACCTTGTTATCGCTAAGATAGTCACCGTGTACAAATGCTCCTGTATCCAGTTTGAAATAACCTGTATCGGTCTTTGCAACAACCTTAACCTTGTCATTGACACTATATATCTTAACTGTCTCTGCGCCGAGTACAGCCTTTTTACGGCTATAACAATCAGTGTTGACATACTTTGTTGCACTTACTTTTTCCTCAGTCCACTCAGGAGCAGGCTTTGTTGTTGTAGCCGTTGTAGTAGTCGTAGTAGTTTTAACAGGTTTATTTGTTTCCTGCTTCTTAGTTGTGGTTGTAGTAACTGTAGTCTGTGGAGCAGGCTTTGCTGTTGTAGTAACAGCAGGAGTTGTTTCGGGAGTCACTGAAGTTGTCGCAGTAGCGGAATTGTTGCTGTCAGCCGAACAGCCTACTGCAAGAATAATCGCCGACAGAACAACAGCTGTCAGCGTGACGTGTTTTTTGATTTTCATATTATGACCCTTTCCCATTTATTTTTATTATATTACCTTAATCATAACATTTAAACCGCAAATTGTCAATACAGCAAACGCACGGATTAAATTTTCTTGCCTACACAAACGGAGGGATTGCCATTCCACCAACCCTTCCAAAACCGCACTATCCCTTCGCCCTGCACCACATTCTTGGCTCCCTTGAGTAAAGGGAGCTGGATTGCGACAAGGCTACTTCTATCATAAATGGTCTTGCTCTGCGATTTAAGTATATTTAATATCCTCTCAGCCTTATCTGTCGCAAGACTGAGGGATTGCCCCACCACCAACCCTTCCAAAACCGCACTATCCCTTCGCCTCGCACCATCACCCTTGCCTTTTAATAAACGCTTTGCCGGTTTCACAAAATGTAGCAAATCGCCAACACCCTTGCCTTTAAATGAACGCTCTGTTGGTTTCGCATCCTTGCGAAACTTTGGGCGTTCAACTTCGGGCATCCATGCCCGCCCTCGAAAAAGGGGAGGTGGCTTGACGGCAAGGCATAAGCCTAAATATTACAGTGTTTTTTATAGGATATAGCCTACTTTTATAATTACAAAGTCTGTCTGCCGTCAAGACGGTGGGGATTGAAATTAATAGGAGTACTATCTTCAAAACTTCTAAGCAATCACATTCCCTGCCACAACTCTCCCCTCACCACCCTTGCCATATAACCGCTCTCCCGTTCCCCATCCTCCCTCTTCAAAACTCACCCTCATCCGCCGTTCTCGCCTCGGGTATCACCACAACTCCTCCTTCGTTTTCCTCATCGTCAACCACGCCGCCGTCCCACTCATAACCGCACCTGTTCTTCAGCCAGAAGATCTGCGCCGTCGTGCTTGGCATCACCTGCTTTTCAACCGTTTTGACAACACCCAGCTTCCCGTCCTTTCCGACCTGCCTTGTGATTTCCGTCTGCGTGTATCCTATCGCACGCTTCAGCAATGCCTCCTCAACCTGCTTTTTTCTCTCCTCGTCACCGTCTTGTCCGTCACTTTGATACAATCTCCTTATTTCATCGTGCGTCAGCTTCCAGTTCCTCAGCGTTGTGCGATGTATGCCGAGCAATTCCGCCGTCTGCACATCGCTGTACCCAAGCTCGATACAGTGACTGATTTTATCAAGAATTTCCTGCGTGATTTCTATGCCCCTTCTTCTTTCCGTGTATATCCCCCCTTCCTGACCGTTTTCGCCTCGATTATAACAGTTCGTCATAATCGTACCCGTCGTCGCTCCACTCTCCGCAATACTCAACATCGTACCCGCAAGCAGGACAGCTCCGCTCGGTTTCATATGCAGCCGTTCCCTGATATTCTCCACGGTACTGAAGCGTCCGTGTCAACTCATTGCTGTCATACGTTCCTCCGCATCTCAAGCATCTGTACATATATCCCCTCCGTTTTTCTGATTTTTTCTTCATTTTCGCAATCATGTACGTTTTTTAGTACACAAAATACGCTATAATAGCCTTTAAAGGAATTATCAAGCGTTTCAAAAATGATAACCGTGAAAGCTGTTGCAACTTTCCGTTGTCATAATGATAGCACACGCAGGGCTATTTGTCAACTGTTTGTAGCACAAATTCATCATTTTCGTTGAACTGCAACAATATTTGACAACACTTTGTTTCTTTTATTGACAATTCAACACAATGTTGTTATAATTATTTCAGACAACAGAACGTCAATATGAAAGGATGAACCTTAAATGAGCAAAAACTCCGGCACAGTTTCAGGCGCATTTTCCGAAAGGATAAAACAGCTTCGTAAAGCAAAAGGTGCGTCGCAGGCGCAGGTAGCCGAATATCTCGGTGTAACCAAGCAGGCATACAGCCTTTACGAAACAGGAAAGCGTGAGCCGCCGTTCGCCACGTTATTGAAAATAGCCGAATATTTCGGTACAGACACAGACACACTTCTTATGAGCGGCGATACCGCAAGGGTATCCGACCCCCGCCTTAAATTCGCACTTTTCGGTGAAACCGAAATAGACGACGATGTACTCGACGATGTAAAACGTCTTGCTATGCTCCAGCTTGAGCTTCGCCGCAGCAAAGAAAAGGACGGAAAGAAGTAAACCGATGCAATGCTCTGAAGGGAGGGCAATGATAATTGGAACAGCTTATAAAAACCGCACAGGATAACGATATACTTATTGTAGATATGCGTATGAAGGGCAAACAGGGCGCTATGAGCCAATGCACCGACGGTATGTGCATTATCGCCATAGACCCTCATAAAGTGAAAAGTATAGCCGACCGAAAAGAAAAAACCGTTCACGAGCTCGGACACTGCATGACCGGTGCCTTCTATGACGCAACCTGCCCCGTCATCCCCCGTGGCAGATGTGAACGCCGTGCTACAGCGTGGGCTGTGACCCACACGTTCACCAGAAGAACGCTTATAAAAGCGATAAGAAGCGGCCTTACAGAGCTTTGGCAATTAGCCGATTACTTCAACGTGACCGAGCATTTTATGAAAGATGCCCTGACCTACTACGAGCTTTACAACGGCGAATAAGCATAACAAAAAGCTCCCTTATGCGTTTTTTCGCATAAGGGAGCTTTTCGCTCTATAACCGTTATATAATTACAACACTTGAGAAAAATCTCCGGATATACTTATGAAACTGAATTTAACTTTGCACCCCTCTAACCATCCGCCTCACGAAACATACTCCTTCTTCACTATAAGGTCTGATGTTGTGGGATTCGGCACAGGGTCGATAATATTATCTATATACGTTACTCCGTAAACAAGATAATCCATCGCCAGCACCTTCATATCGTCAAGCGTTGCTCCCGCACCCACTCTTGCAAGGCCGTCCTTGTCACGGATTTCGCCTTCGAATATCTTCGCCTTGCCTTTCTTTACATAGTCATAAAGAGTATCCGCTATGGTGAGCGTTTCCTTCTTGCAGGCGGCAGAATAAGGTGTCAGCTTCACAAACGCTTCACTGAAGCCTCCGACATAAACCTCCGCCATAAAGTTATCGTTTATGCAGGTTCTCACCGTGTCCGTGATAAACGTAGCCCAGTTGAGATAATACCCTACAAGCCCGTATTTCGGAGCCGAATAAGCCATATCGTTTGTAAAGCCTATCGACCTCATTCCGATCGAATCGCAGTAGTACATACAGTAATCATCCGACTGATACGAGAATATAACATCACAGCCCTTGCCCTCAAGCGTATTTACCGCAGTTTCCGTCTGTGCTTTGGTTTCCGCATAGATTATTTCGACATCCGTTTCACGTTCCTTGTATATCTGCTGTATGCCGAGGATAAATGCGTTTATAACGCCGTTTGAGCAGTACATAAGATCGTCTGCGACTATTCCTATCTTGTGAGATGCCGAATTCCACGCCGCTACCGTTCCGCAGATGAACGCAGGCTGATACAGCTTCGGCCGGAACGTTGTAAGGTTTGTGAGCGATGCCGTGCCGCCGTAGCTGAGTATATATACGTCCTTATCCTTTTTGGCATAGCTGAGCGCAGAGTTTGCAAAAACGTGCGATGCCGATACTATAATACTGCAACCCTCGTTTTTGAGCGCTTTTACGGCATTTTCAAACTGCGACACCGCAACGCCGTCAACATAACAGGTTTCAAGACCGAGCGCCGTTTCAATATCTTTACGGCTTTTCTCAAACATATATGTCATGTTGTCCCTTGATATTTCTTCATTGTATACATATCCGACCTTGGCGGATGTATCAAGCGAATAGTCAGGTGCCGATGAGCTTTCACCCGAGCTTGCACCGTCGCCCGAGCAGGCGCAGAGCGTCAGTACCGCCGACAAGGCAAGCGCCAGTATTTTTATATATCTTGATAGCTTTTTCAACTTAAATCTACCTCCGGAAAAAATCAGAAAAGACAGCAATAAAATCCGATTTTACAGCTATCTCATTATAACGGATATAATTATAACACATTTTCACAAAAAATTCACCCTCTTTTTCGAAAATTTGTTTTGATTTTTTGAAAATTTGTGATATACTTATATAGTCACAGCAGTACGTTATGCAATTTACACAAATATCCTACTGCACATTTTAAGGAAGGATCTAATAAAAATGAAGAAAAGAACAGCGGCGACAGCCGCAATACTCGCCTGTACAATGATGTTCTCCGGCTGCAGCGACAGCATTCTTACATCAGGTACTGACAGCGGCACAACAAGCGTTGAAAATATCTGGACGGCAAAAGACGACGACATCGTGGCATGGGCCACCTCAGACTCGCTTTCGGATGAAGAAAAGGAATATTATCAGGTCAAATTCAAGGATTTCTATCCCGAATATTCCTTCACCATAGCAAATTACGGCCTTGACGAAACAAATTCCGCTTATGCCTCCTACGCTCAGTCGTACAGAAAGAATATAATAGATATGCTGACCAACGAAAAGCTGATACTCAGAAAAGCCAAGGAACTGGGACTTGATCAGCTTACCGAAGAAGAAATGGCTGAGGTCGAAAAGGCCTATACAAAGAATCTCAGCGACTGGTACGCCTCATTCGAGAAAAAGGCGAAGACCGCACTCGGCATAAGCACCGATGATACCTCCGGCACAGAGGACAGTGCCAACGACGAAAAGATTCTTGAAAAGGAAAAAGAGCTTTTCAATGAATATATTGCAGGCTTCGGTCTTACCGAGGATACATTTCTGATGTGGCAGACCAACACGGCAATACAGAAAAAAGTCAATGACTACCTTCTTAAAGATATTACCGTATCCGACTCTGAGGTCGATGATTATATCACAAAGCTCAAAGCAGAGGCCAAGCAGGCATACGAAAAGAGTGCTTCAAGCTATGCCACCGACTCCGAGTACAAAAAGGTATGGATACCCGAAGACGCACGTTATATCAAATATATAGCCGTAGGCATTGCATCTTCGGATTATGCCGAGATAAATGCCGCAAGAAACGAGAGCGGCGCAGATGACGCAGAGATCGACAAGAAGCGTGACGAAAAGTTAGCTGAGATAAAGGAAAAGGCTGATGCCGCACTTAAAAAGGCTACCGCAGATGGCGCAGACTTTGACGCAGTGGTAAAGGAATACAGCAGTGCATATTCCGAATCTACCGCAGGCGAACAGATACTCGTGCTGAACTCAAAGGGACTTATTTCCGATGCGCTTTACGATGCAGTTTTTGCCCTTGAAAAGCCGGGCGATATAAGCGGACTTATCCCCACCGACAGCGGATATTATATCGTAAAGTATGTAAGCGATGCAAAGGTTACCGACAGCGACTTAAGCAATTACAGGAAGACCGTAAAGGAAGAGCTTTTGACCTCACGTCAGAGCGAAAAGACCAATGCTATACTTGAGGAATGGCGCAGTGCAGTAAATTACGAATATGACTACGAAAAGCTGAACATCACCAAGAAAGAAGAAACATCGTCCGATGCTTCCGGTTCTACGGCTGACAGTAAAGCCGAAAATGAAACCTCCTCCGCAGCATCCTCCGGTACCACAACATCGGAATAATATGCAGATAATTGACCGCTCCGTAACAGGAGCGGTCAGCTTGTCAAAATCCGATTTATCATTAAATCGCAACGTATAATGTACCGCCAACACCGCCTGAAACACTTTCCGTACCGACAAGGCGTTAATAATTTCGTGACCTTATCAATGCAACTGCTCTAACATTGGCTCTTCAAAAAAACGCCACTAACCTGAGATATATGTACTAATATGCGGACGTGTAGCGTTAAGCGTCCCTGCATTGACAGG
>ENA-OWPN01001603-OWPN01001603.1-human-gut-metagenome-genome-assembly--contig:-NODE-1603-length-19022-cov-6.866189_pt1 | contig 19022 bp, 14 predicted proteins | sample MGYA00248266_ERZ651850 | MGnify/ENA primary metagenome ERZ651850 (study PRJEB26924, sample SAMEA4378296) | human gut metagenome | biome: human gut; feature: human-associated habitat; material: faeces... | reverse complement strand
AGCCGAAGCTTCCTGCCGCAGCCGCCACTATGGCTGCCCTGGCCAGCAGCTCGAACACGCCGCCCATCATGGGCATGAGTCCGTATCCCAGGCCCTGCAGGGCATTCCTGTACAGGAAGATGCTTCCCAGGAAGGGGTAGCACCATGCCACTGCCTTGAAATACGTTCTGGCAGCATCCATTACCGCTGTCTCCGAGGAATCGATGAAAATATGAATCAGCATATCCCCAAAAAAGCGGATGACCAGAATCATCACCACGCTCCATACCAGAATCATGACCTGTATGGATTTAACGCCCTGGTGAACACGGTCCATACGTCCTGCGCCCCGGTTCTGTCCCACATAGGTTGCCGCCGTTGCCCCAAATGCCACGAATACAGTGGATACAATGTTCTGTATCTTGCCCGCAGCTGAAAAACCGGCAATGTACACAGACCCAAAAACATTCACTGCCCCCTGGACAATGATGGTGCCTATGGCTGTTATGGAGAACTGAAGTCCCATGGGAATCCCGATTGACAACAGACGCCCCATGGTGCCAAAGGAGATGCAAAAATCCTCCCTGCCCAGCTTCAGTATATCGAATTTCTTCACAATATAGAGGAAACACAGCAGGGCGGAAACAGCCTGGGCAATGACGGTGGCATAGGCGCAGCCCTCCACTCCCATTCCGAACCAGATAATGAATGCCACATCCAGGAACACATTGATGATTGCGGAAATAATCAGGAAATACAGAGGGGACCGGCTGTCCCCCAGAGCCCTCATGACTGCTGCCAGCCCGTTGTAGGCAGCTGTGGCAAAAAGTCCTGCGTAAATAACCGCCATATAGCCGGCCGTGTCGTGAATGATTCCGTCCGGCGCATTCATCAGGCGGAGGATGGGATAATTCAGTATTTCCAGCGCAATTGTCATAACCAGCACAAAGGCCAGGCACAGATAGATGGACATGGCCACATTGTGGCGCATCCTTGCGTATTTCCGGGCCCCGAAATGCTGGGCCACCATGATGGAAAAACCGCTGGTAAGACCGTTCAGCCATCCAATCACCAGGAATATAAGGGATGTGGTGCTTCCGATAGCTGCCAGGGCATCCACTCCGATAAAGCGCCCGGCCACAACGGAATCAGCCAGGTTATAAAACTGCTGGAATATGTTTCCCAGACAGGTGGGAATCATGAACTGTAATATCAGTTTAGCCGGTTTTCCGGCTGTCATGTTATTTGTCATTTATCAATCTTCTACCTTTCCAAAAATAGCAGGCATCATTATAATACAAAATCATGGAATATTCCAGTTGTTTTTTATCCTCTTAATGGTATACTGGTAAAAAACCTGACGGAATCGTATCCGCAGGCAGCAACAAAAGACAGCCACAATGGAGACATTTTATTATGAATGGAACGAAACTTCGGTATGGTATGACCTTTTTCATGTTAACCGCGCTTATATATATACTCATGGAGCTTCGGTACGGCCTTCACATCCAGCCGTTCCGCCCAAAGCACTTTGCTGCCGCAGCAGCTCTTGCAGCATGCTCCTGCCTGATTCACATCCGGCGGGCCGGGACATCCTCCGGTTATTGGGAAGAGCTGTTCCTCGGATACCGGAACAAGCCGGGCCGCATTGTCTACATGGACTATCTCCGGGTTCTGGCTGCCCTTCTGGTCATCCTTGTCCATGTGCTGGAACCTGTTTATGCCGGGCTTCCTCCCCATACCTTTGCCGGAAGTGCGCTTGCGGCGGCGGCCGGTCTGGGCTTGAGCTGCAACCTGCTGTTCATAATGCTCAGCGGCGCCCTTCTGCTGGGCGGTAAGGAGGAATCCGTCTTACACTTTTATTCCAGACGCTTTGTCCGGGTTCTGATTCCCTGTTTTGCCTATTATCTCCTTTACTTTTTTTATGTGGACGGCATTTCCGCCCTCCATCCCGGGAACTGGGGCAGCCTGATTCGCAGCTTCCTGTCCAATGACAGCGGCCAGACCCCCCATTTCTGGCTGGTATATATCATCCTGATGTTTTACGTTGCAGCCCCCTTTTTCCGGCTCATGTTAAGGCACATGACAGAACCCATGCTGGAAGCGCTGGTGGCAGTAATTTTCATCCTGCATTTTCTCTATACCTACGGGCCTCTGGTGCATATACAGCTTGCTGCCCCCGCATTTCTCTCGTCGTGGGACTCCATATTCCTGCTGGGATATTACTGCACCACCCAGGCTGCCATGAAACACTACCGCCTGTTCATGACAGCGGGCCTTGGGTCGGGTCTGGTGCTGGCAGCTGCCATCATGGCCTCGGAAAGCCTTGGCCCGCTGGTTTACAACAATGCACCGCCCCAGATGCTCTTTACCTGCGCCCTGTTCCTCTTTTTCCGAAAGCACGGAGACACCCTGTTTGCAGCGATTCCAACAGTGCTCTCCGCCATAGGCAGGTACAGCTTTTCCATCCTGCTGGTTCACTGGCTTGTGCTGCACCGGATTGTGGACAATATGGCTGGCATAAACGGTTTGTCCTTTGGAATTGCAGGCAGCATACTCACATCCTTCCTGCTCACCCTGTCCATCAGCCTGGTTCTCTCCTTCCTGTATGACAATACGGTGGTTCTGTGTATGGACAGGGCCTGTGAGCTTCTGGGGAGACTGGTATGTAAAAGATGCGGGGGCGGAAGATGCAACCGTCCGTAAGCAAAATGGGGGCAGGCTGCACATCGTTGCGCAACATCATTTATATACCAATCAGAGCAAGAAAAGAAAAACTGGTATGCCGGAGTCACCGTCATACCAGTAGATAACAAGGACCGTAAGGACCGCACCTCTTTGATTGCAGCCCTTTAAGCGATAGCTTTCCGGCTGTCCCGTCATATTAGCCAGCGAATTTTCTTTCTCCGGCGAGGAAGAGACAGCGGACGCTATGGATATGTAGTGGGTGAGAGCCGGGAATGCAGGGCGGGAGGCGGCTTTGGAGCAGTTCGGAGAGACTTGGGCGCAGAGGGCAGGAAAAAACGGGGTTGCGCAGGGCGTTCAGCGCCCGGAGCAAAGCAAACATGGAGCCGGACTCATCAAGAGTCCGGCGTAATTTTTGCGGTCCCCGGTTTTTCCTGCCCTCTGCGCTCTATTCTCTCCCACTGCGGAAACGGCCGCCTCCCGCCCTGCGTTTCCGGCTCTCACGGACGCGGCACCTCCCGCGTCCGCGTACCTTACACCCCCCTCTCCTTCAGGAACAACGGAATCCTATCCAAAGGCGCATCCGCCTCAATCCACCTTCCGCCGTCATATACCGTGCTGTTTCCAGCATCCTTCCACCTGCAGCCCTCCGGCAGGTAGACCATCCGTTTCCTGGCTCCCGGCTCCACCACCGGGGCCACCAGAAGGTCCGGCCCGAACATGTACTCGTCTCCTATGTCATATACGTTCCCGTCCCCGCTGAAATCATAGAACAGAGGACGCATGACCGGTGTTCCGTCTTCTGACGCAAGCTTCATCTGCTCCATGATATACGGCCGCAATTCTTCCCTGATAAACATATAGCGGCGTATAATTTCATATGCCTCGTCCCCAAAGCTCCATACCTCATTGGGACCGCCTGAGCCGCAGTAACCATCCGGGTTTAATATATCCCTTACCGGATAGGGCAGCCTGAATCCGTGCAGGCGGAATATAGGGCAAAATACGCCGAACTCAAACCATCTTATCATCAGCTCCCGGAATTCTTCCGACTCCGGGTCCCCGTTAATAAAACCGCCGATGTCCGTTGTCCACCAGGGAATCCCGCACATGGCCACGTTAAGCCCTGCCTTCAGCTGTTTCCTCAGACTGTCAAAGGTGGAGGCAATGTCGCCGGACCACAGTACGATTCCATACCGCTGGGAGCCCAGCCATGCACACCTGACCAGATTGCACACTTCCTCGCCCTGGGCTTTCAGGCCGTCATAAAATGCTTTAGCATAACCCACGCAGTAGATATTGCTGACCTCCTCCCCATTCCCAAGGTACATGCGCACATTGTCGTAATCGTAGGGCCGCATCTCCGGCTCCGCCTCATCCAGCCAGAAGGTGCGTATGCCATAATCGTAGTAATTCTCCTTTGCCCTGGACCAGAAAAACTCCCGGGCGCCCGGATGGGTGGTATCCACATAGGTCTGGGGTCCAAAAAACATGAATACCACATCCACGCCCCGCTCACCCCTGAGTATGTAATTATGCTCCCTCATATATGCATAATTCTCACTCCTTGGGTCTATGGTGGGCCAGATGGACACCATCAGTTTGATTCCCATGGACGCAAGCTCACTGACCATGGCCTTTGGATCAGGCCACTTCTCAGGGTCAAACTTCCATTCCCCCTGCATGGTCCAGTGGAAATAATCAATGACTATGACTGAAATGGGGAGCCCTCTTCTTTTATACTCCCTGGCCACCTGGAGCAGCTCCTCCTGTGTTTCATAGCGCAGCTTGCACTGCCAGAAACCGGCTGCCCATTCAGGCAGCATGGGGGCCCGGCCTGTTATGGCGGTGAATTTTTCATTGATTTCCCCCGGCGTGTCCCCTGCTATGACCACATAGTCAATCTGCTTTGCGCACTGCACATGCCACATGGTATGGTTGTTGACAAACTCGGCGCGGCCTATGGCCGGATTATTCCATATGAATCCGTATCCCCTGGAAGAATAGGTATAAGGAATGGTGCATTTTCCGTTCTTCTGCAGCAGCTCCACCGTACTTCCCTTTAGGTCAAAGCAGTCGTTGGCGTCCTGGCCCATACCGTAAAAATGTTCACCCGGCTCCGCCTTAAAGTACAGGCTTATCTTGAACTGGCTGCCGGAGGTGACCCTGTATTCCCTTGCCCTGCGAAGGGGCGCTGTGTGCACCCTTCCGTCAATCCAGTATTCCTCCAGAAGCACCTTTCCGGTCCTGGTATTCCGGTAGGTGACCGTGCCGTCTCCTGTTATGGTTACCTGAATCTTTCCGTTTGTTATCCTGGCCTTTTCATCATCCGCCTCTATGGATACTTCCCCGGGACAGGCAGGCTCCTCCAGGGTCCAGTTAAGCCCCTCATCAATCCGGAGGCTTTTGCTGGAACGGAACCGTATGGCATCCTTTCCGTATGGTTCAATATAGACCAGCTCTCCCGCTGTCTCCCATATGATGCGGTTTCCCTCTGTCTTCCCCTCATATCTGGGTATTGTATAATATGCCACTTCCTACTCCCCTCTCTCAATGACCATGGTTATATCGCTGTCATGCAGCAGACTGCCTGCATGGATACAGGCCATTCCGTGGTCCATCCTGAAATCAATGTCCTGTCCTCCTGCCTGGACCCTGGCCGGGCAGACATTATGGACCACAAAGGTAAGGTCCATATCCGTCCTGGTACAGCGTATAAGGACTTTGCCGGCCAGCCCGTCCATGTCAACGGTAAATCCGTGTTCATAGGAACAGAACCTGCCCTTGCCCGTCATGGGATAACAGTGGATTTCCCACTGGTCATCCGCCTTCTGTCCTATATATTCCATCTCAGGCCCCATAGGAATGATGGCGTTCTCCCTCACATAGACCGGTATCTTATCCAGGGGAACCACCTGTTCCAACCACTTCCCGCCTTCCACAATCCCGTCATCGTAAAAATCCGTCCATTGGCCCTGGGGAAGGTAGATTCTAACGGTATTGTCCTCATTTAACACAGGAATCACCATAAGCTCTTTTCCAAACAGATACTGGGTATCCAGTCCGGCTGTATTAAAATCCGTGGGATAGTCATAGAACACCGGCCTGTGTATCAGGGTATCCTCCTCCCGGACAGTCAGTGCCTCATTGTAGATGTAGGGAATCAGGCGGTAGCGCAGACCTGCATATTTTCTGTAAATATCAACGGCCTGCTGTCCAAAATCCCATGGCTCCCTGGAATAAAACCCGTGAAATCTGGCGTGGGAGCAGAACATGCCGAATTCCAGCCACCGGATATAAAGCTCCCGGCTGCTCTCAAACCAGAATCCCCCTATGTCGCTGGACCAGAAGGGTATACCGCTTAATGAAAGGTTCAGGCATCCCTTTAAAGAGCTTGCAAGGCTTCCAAAATCCGTCCCCGCATCCCCTCCCCAGTGAACCGGATATTTCTGGGAACCGGCCCAGGCGCTTCTGGCCCATATAAGGGCTTTTTCTTCTCCCAGTTCTTCCATGGCCGCCTCATAGGCAGCCTTATTGTACAGCAGGGCATACAGATTATGCATATCCCTGCCGTCGGCGCCCGCATACTGAAAGAACGCCGGGGCGGATTCCCCAAAGTCAGCCTTGATGACATCCACGCCCTTCCGGAGCAGGGGCTTTATCAGCTTTTCCTTATACCAACGGACTGCTTCCGGGTTGGTAAAATCAATAAGGCCATGGGGAAACTTAAGGTCCCCGTCCGGACCTGCGGCAAAATATCCATTGGCCGCCGCCTCATCGTATACCTCACAGGAGGTCTTTCCCCGTTCAATATAGGGAAGCTGCCAGAGGGACAGTTTAAATCCGTCCCGGTGGAGCTTATCAATCATCTCTTCCACCCGGGGGAATTTCCTTTCATCAAACTTCCAGTCGCACACCCAGTTTTCCGTGAACCAGTCCGTATCAATGTGAATGACATCGCAGGGCAGCTTTCTGCTTCTCATCTGTTTTGCCACCCGCTCCACTTCCTCTCTGGTGCCATAGCTGATTTTACTCATCCAGATGCCGAAGGACCATTTGGGCGGCACAGCAGGCAGCCCTGTCAGCCTGTGATACGCGGGAATAATGTCCTTAAGCCTGTCCCCCTCCATCAGAAAATAGTCCAGTATTGTTCCTTCCACCATGGTATAGTTTGCCTTGGATAAAGTGGCCCCCAAATCGCACCGTATTTTCCTGGAGGTATTATAAAAAATCCCGTATCCCCTGGAACTCATATAAAAGGGAATGTATTTATATCCCCTCTCTGTGTTCACTCCAAGGGAATTGGTGTTCCACAAATCGAAGAGACGGCCCTTTCTTGACACGGACGTAAAATTCTCTCCCAGACCGTAGAACTGTTCATAAGGTTCAGACCATGCCGATTCGCAGGCATACTGTTCCTTTGTGTTCCTGTCAAATAAAAATCCCATGGGGCATATCTCATAGGGCATGAAGGAATGGCTGTCCTTCCCGAACTGGCGGTAAATAACCTCCCCATGCCTGTTTTTAACCGACAGGTTCCATGGATTCTTCTGAATCACCGCTGTCACGCACCTGGTTGACATTACAATCTGATTCTCCGTCTCAGAACAGGTTACGCTGCATTCAGTCTCTTTCATGTCCTGAATCATTTCCGTTCTGTTCTCCGGCACAAAAAATCCCTCTGCCATGGTGACCCGGAGCGTGTTTTCATTTACAAACCTGAGCCGGATGGACAGGTTCCCGCGGTTGGGCTTTTCCGTAAACACATGGCGGTAATCCAGATACCTGTATGTATAATTTTCATCCACGTACACGCCCTCTGCCAGGATATCGCATCCCTTTGGAACATTCGTACACGATTTCACCTTATGCACCAGCAGCATGGTCAGGTTCTTTGACCGGCTGATTCTGGGAAATACCGGCATGTTTTCAAATAATTCTTCCTCACGGGCCAGGCTCTCGCCGGATAGGCCGTGCATGATTTCTCCAAGGCTTTTCTGCATCTTTTATACTCCTCTCACCCTTTGACTGAGCCAGCTGTCAGACCGCTGACTATGTATTTCTGCAGGCATATAAATACGATTACAATGGGCAGCACCACCACGGTTGAATAGGCCATGAGAATCTCCCATCTGACTCCCAGCTCCCCCATTGCCTTATACAGAATCAGAGGCAGGGTCTTCAGCTTTTCCTGGTTCAGGAATGTCAGCGAGAACACCATGTCGCCCCAGGACATGAACAGCGCCATGGAAGTCGCTGTCACGATGCCCGGATAGCTGATGGGAACCATAATCCGGATGAATGTTCCCAGGGGGCCGCATCCGTCAACGATGGCAGCCTCCTCCAGTTCCCTGGGTATGTCCTTAAAATATGTCCTGAGTATAATGACCACAAACGGTATGGTAATGGTTGCGTCAGACAGGATAACCCCCAGATGATTGTTGATTAAGCCCAGCTTATTAAAATTCACAAACAGAGGTGTCAATATCAGGGAGCTGGGCAGCATCTGGGCCACCAGGAAGATGAATAAGAGCACGCTTATCATCCTGCTTTTAAATCTTGCCAGCCCATAGGAGGCCGGAACCCCCAGAACCAGGGTGAGGGCTGTCGCCCCCACCGATACCACCACACTGTTCTTCAGATAGGTAAACAGGCTGACGCCATGTTCGTTTTTCAGAATATATGAATCAAACACTATTTTGCTGGGAAAAAAAGACGGATTGGAAAAGGATTCCCCCGGCGGTCTAAGGGACGTGGTCACCATCCAATACAGAGGAAACAGGAATACACAGGTAATCAGTATGCCCGCAGCTGTCAGGACAGCCTTCCTCCGGCCCCCATTATGTTCTCTATCCTTCATTGTCCCCACCTCCTAATTTTCATCTTCCCGCGTCACAATATGAATATAAATCATTCCCACTGCCATCAGCAGTACAAACAGGATATTGGCCACCGCTGCTCCCTGGGAGAAATTATATTCGCTGAAGGAATAGCGGTAAGCCAGGGTGGACAGCATCTCCGTGGAGGAGCCGGGTCCTCCCCCTGTCATCACGTATACCAGGTCAAATACCTTAAACGTATATATGAATCCCAAGGTCAGCACGGATATGATGGCCGGCCTCAAAAGAGGCACTGTAATGTAGAAAAACCTTTGTATTCTGGTAGCGCCGTCAATGCTGGCCGATTCATATATGTCCTGGGGCACCGTGGTCAGCGCTGTTGCCAGAAGAATCATGTTAAAGGGAACGCCCTTCCATATGTTTGCAATTATAATGGCGGCCATGGCCGTGTTCCCATGGGCCAGCCATTCCACCGGCCTGTATATCAGGTGCAGCCCCATGAGGATGCGGTTGATGATGCCTATATCGCTGTTGAACATGTATTTGAACACGCCGGCAACCGCAACCATGGGAATCATCCAGGCCACCACATTGATGGCCCGCAGGGGACCGGCCCCCTTAAAGTCCTGGCCAAAGAACAGGGCCATGAGAAACCCGATGGGAAATTGGAACACAAGGCACCATACGGTGAATATCAGGGTATTCTTAACGGCAATCCACGTGACATCTGTCCTGCATATTTTCCGGTAAATCTTAAGTCCCACAAAATGGCTGTCGCCTGTGGCAAAATTCATTAAATCCACATTCTTAAAGCTCATGATTATATTGCTTATGATTGGAAAAATAATCATGATAGTCATGAACGCTGCACCCGGCAGGACAAATGCAAACAGTGTCAGCTTCTTCTTAAAGAAATATCCTCTCTTATATCCCATATTCCCACTCCGTTTCACAAAAAGGGCGCTCCGTCCCTATTCATTGATGATTTCCGCAACCTCTGCTGCCGCCTGCTTCAGGGCATCATCCACTGATTTGGCGCCTGACAGCACATCCTGGTATGCAAACTGAATGGCGCTGGAAATCTCCGGCCACTTGGGATGAGGTCCTCTGGCCTTTGCAATCTTTAACTGTTCCGTATAGACGGAAAGAATCGGGTCATCCAGCCACAGGGTACTCTCAGCCACAGCATCCTCCCTTGGGGAAATATAACCGGCATCCTCACAGAATTTCCTGGAATTCTCCTTGCTGCTGAGGAATTTCATTAATTCCCAGGACGCTTCCCTGTTGTCATCCTTCATCATCATGATGTTTCCGCCTCCAATGGGTGAAGCAGCATTTTTGTAGTTAGGGAAGGTGACCACGCCGTAATTCAGGTCCGGATTCTCATTCTGGATATTGGTATTCAGCCAGCTTCCGGCCACCATCATGGCTGACTTGCCGGTTGCGAACAGGGAGGCGCACATATCTGCCTGCGTCATGGATATCAGCTCCTTGCTCATATATCCGTTCTGGTAGAAATCATGAATCATGGTAAGGGCTTCCTTTGCCCCGTCCGAATCCAGGCTGTCGTAATCCGCTCCTGCCTGCCAGATAAACGGAAGCACGTCAAAGGTTCCTTCCTCTGATTTAATAAGGGACATGGTAAGTCCGTAATGGTCCGCCGTGGTGGTCTGCGCTGTCAGATTCTTAAAATCATCCCAGGTCCAGTCGCTGGTGGGATACTCCAGTCCCATTTCATCAAAAATGTCTTTGTTATACATAATGGCAAGACAGTTGCTGTAATAAGGAACTCCGTAATACTTTCCCCCGTACTGGGCCGAGTTGGCCGGAGCTTCAAAATAATTCTCCAGTTCTCCCCACGCCTCCACCTCGCTTGTAATATCCATGGCCGCTCCCATGGCTGCAAAGGATACATTGTCAACCGTATCGCACAGCGTTACATCCGGCAGCTGGTCCGCAGCAACGCCAATGGACAGCTGTTTCTTGATTTCCGCAAAAGCCACGCTCTGGGTTTCCACCTTGATGTCCGGATGCAGTTCCTGGAATTCATCAATCATTTGAAGCAGAAGCGTTGCCTGGTCCGGAGAAATGTGATACCACATCTCAATGGTGGTCTGGTCCTGGGCCTGGGCTGCGGTCCCTGGAGCCTGGCCTGGGGTGCCCGGGTCCTGGGTTTCCTGGCTGGTTCCTGTGCTGCTGCCTGTGCCGGCTCCTGAACAGCCTGCAAGCATGACGGCTGCCAGTCCAAGGGCAATTCCTCTTGTGAATAAACGTTTTTTCATGTAATCCCCTCCTGTATTTTCTGTCATCTGATGTCCCTAGTATATCCATTTAATCCAATTTAGGGAATTCCATTATTTTAACTTCATTTTGATATTTTAACCAAAATCCATTCCACTTTTTTAAACCATATTGACTAATTTGATGGTTAATTCTATAATTAAGCCACTTATTAGTACTACATTTCAGTGCGAGGGGGGATTTGTGTGAGAAAATTTATCCGGTGGATAAAGGCACATTTTTTATATAAGATACGATACCAGATTACCATTTTCCTGTTCTTTGTAACCTTTCTTCCTGTTATCAGCATTCAGCTTTTTAATTATGAAAAGACATCTGAGATGCTGCTGACCAAAAACCATTCCCTCCTGGCGGATAACCTGCAGCTGACACAGAACAGCATCAACAATGTGCTGACAGACTACAAGCGCATCCTGTTCCAGATGTCCACTGATGTCACCTGTATGGATAATATACTGGAACTGTCCAAGGTCTCCCCTGATTCCGCAGAATACAGGCGCATCTCAGAATCACTGGAAACATATATCAAGGCCAACATTCTCATGTACCCGGAAATACAGGCCCTGTGCGTCATCAGCACCACCGGCACCCCCTATATCTATGTTCAGAAACGGCAGAAGACCCAGCCAATCATTGATTATTTCAAAGCAAATAAGGAAGAGCTGAACAAAATGCTCCTTTCCTCCACCCGCTCCGCCATTGGTACCATACACGACGACAGCCCTTATTACGACCCGGAGCACCCGGTGTTCTTTCTGGGCAGCAGGACCATTCATTACGAAAAAATGAAGATAACAGGCAGCATACTTCTGTTCATCTCGCCGGACAAGATGAATTCCGCCATCAATAACCCGGATTCCCAGGTCTATCCCTTTACGGACAAGCTTCTGGTGGATTCCTCCGGAAGGCTCATCTGTTCCAAAGACAGGCACACCGGTAAAAACCTTACTGCACTGGAGGGTTACAGGGACATTGACTGGGATAACCTGTCCTCTGACTCCGGGGACATGCAGGGAGACTATCTGGTGTCCCAGATACCTCTGGAGCATTTTGACCTGCACCTTATAAACATTGTGGATTACGGTCAGATGACAAAGGACCTGGAAGCGCTGTGGACCACCATTACCCTGGCCATATCGGCCATCCTGCTTGTGGCCATGCTGGTGGCCTATGTGCTCTGCCACAAGTTCATATTCTCCATTGAAAATGTGGCTGCCAAAATGAATCTGTTTGATGAGAACCATCTGGATATTGAAATCAGGAACATGAGCAGAAATGAGCTCCGCATCATAGAGTCCTCCTTTAACCGGATGCTGGGACAGATTCGGGGTTTGCTGGATGAAAACAAGCAGCAGTATAAGAAAATCTGCGAAGCTGAGTTAAAATCCCTGGAACTCCAAATCAATCCCCATTTCCTGTTCAACACCCTGGACTCCATCTGCTGGACAGCTGCCCAGGAAAACTGTCTGACTGTCAGCGAGCAGCTCAATAAGCTGGCTGCCATCCTGCGCCACACGGTCTATAACATGAACTCCGTGGTTCCCCTCCAGGATGAAATCTGCTGGATGCAGAATTACCTGGATTTACAGAAAAGCCGCTTTCACGGCCGTTTTTCCTACCACATAAGCGACCTGACAAAGGGCGGGCGCATTTATATCCATAAGCTGCTTTTACAGCCATTTCTGGAAAACGCCCTGATTCACGGATTTGAGAGCCTGCCCCGCAAGGGCTGCCTGGAGATTGCCTGCCGCATCATCGGCAAAACCCACCTGCTTCTGCAGGTGACAGACAACGGCTGCGGCATACCGGAAGAAACAGTGCGGGAAATCAATCTTCTCTTTACCACAGGCCAGTCACCCTTTGCCGGCATCGGCCTGACCAATATTGCATACCGGACAAAGGGCTATTATCCTCACAGCCGGATTTTAGTGTCCTCCTCTCCCCGCGGAACCTGCTTTAAGATATTTATACCAATGAATGAAATGGAGTGACAGATATGTTTCGATTGTTAATTGTGGAAGATGAAGAGAACTCAAGAAAGGGCCTGAAAGCCACACTGGCGCCCATACCCAACCTGGAAATCGACACTGCCTGCGATGGGCGGGAGGGCTATGCCAAAGCCATCCGCTGGAATCCGGATATCATTATCAGCGATATTCACATGCCTGTCTGGGATGGACTTGTGATGACGGAAAAGCTCTGCAAAAAGGCGTTTGCAGGCACCATATATCTGCTGACCGGATACGCGGAATTTGAATATGCCAGAAAGGCCCTGCAGTACCATGTGGAAGATTATATTCTGAAACCGGTGGTGCCCTCCAAACTCAGGAATCTCATTGAAGTCAAATTAAAGGAGCTGAACAAAAAAAGAAACAGCCAGAATCCCCAGCTGTGCCATCTCCTGTCGGACGAGGATTCAGTGCTGCTCACAGAGCGCCTGGCCCCCTGCTGCTATACGGATTATTTTCTGGCCGTGGTCTATATGGAACAGGAGCACCATCTTCCCCTGGAGGTTAAGGAGGCTGTCATAGAGGAACGGGGCCATTATATCCTGACCCTGCCGGATAAGCACTACCGCGGCATTCTGATTGGTTTTACAAACCATATGATTCATCACGGAAAGATAGACCGGATTGCATCCCTGCTGGAGCCATACGAACACCTGACCTGCATTTATGAAACGCGGCAGGCTGGTTCCGTCGGAAGCTGGCCCCTTGCCTTTGAACGGCTCCGAAATGCGGTTCCCTGGACCATTACCTGCTGTTCCTCCTTTCTGGCCTACGATGCATACATGGAACAGGAGGCAGGGGAATTAAGCGAGGATGCATTTTTTAAAAAGGACCTGCAGCGCATGCTCTGCAGCAGCGACTTTAACGGCTGCAGAAAAATACTGCTCAAAAAGCTCAGCCAGATGCAGTCTGGCGCCTGCCACCCCAGCCACATACTTGCAGCTGCCGTGTCCGGTCTGGTCAAGCTGGACTCCAAACAGGCTTACCTGGAGGCGGTAAACCAGATGGCGGCCGCCAGAACCATGCATGAAATCAGGGCCTGCATTGATTCCTATTTTGAGACATGCCAGTGCAGGCCCGCATCCGCCAGCTACTCTCCCCTGATTCAGAAAGCCCTCCATGTGATTGATAAGAGCTATAAAGAACCGATTTCCCTGAATTCCGTTGCGGAACAGCTCAACATCACTCCCCAGTACCTCAGCCGGATATTCATGAAGGAGATGTCCCGTTCTTTTGTGGACTATCTGACCTCCTACCGCATAGAGCGCGCCAAAAGCCTGCTTCAGGACACAAACATGAAAATCAACATGGTCTGCCTCCAGGCAGGATATCCGGATGCCAAGTATTTCTGCACCCTGTTCAAGAAAATAACCGGCGTGACCCCCAACCAGTACCGCGCCAGCAAGGCCAATCCATCGTGATTGGCCTTTGCTTACACACTCTGGAATGTGTCAGAAAAATGCTTTAATATGTAAACACCTGCCGCCTTTTCTCCAGCCATTTTAAAATCCAGTAGGGATTCACGCTCATCTCCTCATTGTGGTCTGTTTTAATATAGATTCCCACATGGAGATGTACGTCAAAGTTCCCTCTGGTCCCTTCTGTCTTTCCGTAGCCTGTGTCCCCCATATAACCAATCAGCTCCCCGGCCTTTACCCTGTCCCCCTCCTTAAAATCCCCGGCATAGTCATAGAGATGGGCGTAATACAGATAGGCGCCTCCCGGTGCCCGTATGCCTATACGCCATCCTCCCATTTCCAGCCACCCGATTTTTTCGATGATTCCGTCCGTCATGCTGACAACCGGATAATAACCGGGCGGCATCTCAGAACCCATGATATCACAGCCTTCATGGCGGCGCTTCGGGCTGCCGCCGTTCTGACTGCCGCCTGTCTGGCCGCTGTCCGCCTTGCCGCCCCCGTTTTGGCCGCTGCCCGCCTGGCCTCCCCCCGCCTGACCTTCTCCCGTCTGGCCGCTGCTCACATACCCCCGGCCGTCCATCCATCCGTCCTCAAACACCACCTCCGGCGTGTTCCTGTTCCGGCTCTCCGGGATTGGAAAATACTTCAAATCCCCCAGCACAGTCTCATATGCCTGTTTCAGCTTTCTGTAGTCCGCAGGCCTGGCGGCTGCCAGTATCCTGTTGTTATACCGGGTGTCCTTAAGGCCTGTAAGGTCATAATCATGCTCCACCATCAGTGTAGTGACCATGTCCGGGTCCAGGCTGTCAAGCCCGGCCACCGTATTTCCCAGACGCATAGCCCTGAAATCGCCGCTCTCCCAGGAATAGGGCCCCAGCTGGTAATAATCCGGATTCGCAATCAGATAATTGGTAATGGAACACTGGAATACTGCCAGCAGCAAAATGAGAATCAAAGGCATAGCCCGCCACCCTTTACAATATATTTGTATAAACCATTGTATTCAGGTGCGTATGAAAAAATCCATAGGAGGCATCCTGTCTGTCCTCTGTCTGCTCATGCTGTTGTTCAACCCCGGACTTGCGCTGGAAGGCGCCAGGCAGGGGCTTGTGCTCTGGGGAAATGTGGTCCTCCCCACCCTCCTTCCCTTCATGATATGCTCCGGTGTTATCGTGGCCATGGATGCCATCCACATCTTAACAGGACCCTTTAAGCCCATCCTCTCAGGCATCCTGGCCCTGTCGGACCAGGGCAGCTTCTGCCTTATGAGCGGGCTTTTATGCGGTTATCCCATGGGTGCCAAAACCACCAGCGACTTTTTAGACCAGGGCAGGCTTTCTCCCCGGGAAGGTAAATATCTGCTGGCCATCAGCAATCACCCAAGCCCCATGTTTGTATTGGGATACGTCATGGCCCAGATTGCCCTGATTCCCTCCATGGCCCGGCCCTGTCCGCTGTGGGCTGTGCTGGCAGCCCTGTACCTGCCCATACTTCCCCTTTCCCTGTTAGCCAGATGCTGCTATCATTATAAGAGACAGCCACGCAGGAAAGCGTGTCTTGAAGCAACCCGGACAGCCCGGTCAGAGCTGGACACAGGTGACTGCTTTTCCTTTGACACCCATATGATGAGCTGTTTCGAAACCATGGTCAAAATAGGCGGGTATATTATGCTGTTCTCTATTCTTGCACTGTATCTGACCGTGTTTCCCTTTCAGATGCCCCCGCTGCTGCGCCCGGCCCTGCTGGGAAGTGTGGAAATCACCACCGGCATCCAGATTATCGCATCCTCGGTGCCCGGAAAAATGGGCGCCCTGCTTATCATTGGTTCCGCTGCTTTCGGCGGATTTTCAGGGATATTCCAGACAAAAAGCGTATTAAAAAATGCCGGATTGACCATCCGGCATTATATGCTGTGGAAGCTGCTCCACAGCGCGCTGTCCTGTCTTATATTTTATGTAGCCCTGTGCCGCCGGTGACCTATACCTGCTGGCCCTCATCCATATCCTGGGGAGCCTGGCCTTCCCCCTCCTCAGACCTCACTATGCCGCCTGACAGTTCATTGCGGTTGGAGGAAACAATATCATAGCTGGACTGCATGGAAGTCATGAAGGCGTCGAAACGTCCCCTTGCGCCTTCCATAGTATGGTTGATGATGGTCTGGAGACTGCGCAGCATGTCGTCGGTATACTGTATGGAACTCTGGCGGATTCCATTGGCATCATTCACAGCAGCATCCACAATGGCCTGGGCCTGCATGCTGGCCTGCTCCACCACTTCATTGGCATGGGCAAATGCCTGCTGCATAATTTCATGCTCATTAATCATCTCAGAAGTCTGTTCGCTGACCTGGGCCATCATGGAATCAGCCTGCTTCTTGGCGTCGTCCAGCATGGCGTCCGCCTGGGCCTGGGCTTCATTTAAAATAGTTTCCTGCTGGCTGATGATTTTCTGATACTTCTTAATTTCATCCGGTATCCTGAGTCGCAGCTCCACCAGCAGCTCCTCCAGCTCTTCCTTATTAACAATAATCTTGCTGTTAGATAATGCCTGGAATTTACAACTGTCTATATATTCCTCGATTTCACTGATTAACTGCTCTATCCTACTCATCATGTCAACCGTCTCCTCTCCTCCAGCTTCTCTCTAACCCTGGCTGCAATGACCGGATGGAGGAACTCACTGATTTCCCCCTCGTACTCCGCAATCTCTTTCACGATGCTGGAACTCAAATATGAATATTTTAAATTAGTCGTCAAAAATATAGTATCAATCTCCGGCGCAATAACCCTGTTGGTCTGCGCCATCTGAAGCTCGTATTCAAAATCAGTAATGGCCCGCAGACCTCTGACCACAATATCCGCATGATTCCTGCGCACAAAGTCAATGAGCAGACCTTCAAAAGACTGAATCTCCACATTAGGCAGGGATGCAGTCACTTCCTTTAACATATTAACACGTTCCTGGGCAGAAAACAACGGGCATTTTGCCTTATTGTTAAGGACCCCGATGATTAATTTGTCAACCATCTTTGCTGTGCGCTCAATGATGTCATAATGGCCTAATGTGACTGGGTCAAAGCTTCCCGGATATACTGCTGTCCTCATCTACTCTCCTCTGCCAACGAACACGTGCTTGTTGGTCTTGTACTCTTTGCTTTTAATCATATGCCAGCCGGACTCCTCCAGCCATCCAAACTCCGTCTCCTTAGATGCCTCAATTACAATCAGGGTGTCCTCCGTAACCATAGGGGAGTGGCTCAGATAATCCAGAACCAGCTTCTCATACTCATGGTTATAGGGCGGGTCCATGAATACAATGTCAAACCTGTAATTCTTGCCCTCCAGCCGTTTCAGGCCGGTTATCACGTCGCAGCCCATCACCATGGACCTGTCCTCCAGCTTTGTCCTGGCCAGGTTCTCCCGGATGCACTCCAATGCTTTTGGATTGTTTTCAATCATTACAGCCAGACCGGCTCCCCGGCTCAGTGCCTCAATCCCAATGGCCCCGCTGCCGGAAAAAAGGTCCAGGAACATGCAGTCCGGCAAATCCGGCTGAAGCATGTTAAACAGTGTTTCCTTAATTCTATCCGTGGTGGGCCGGGTATCCAGCCCATCCAGTGTCTTTAAAAGCAGCCTTCTGGCGCTGCCTGCAATTACTCTCATCCATTACTCCTGCTTCCATACGCTGCCTGTTGACAGCAATTTTCATACCAAACAAGTATAATATGAAAATTCCATATATACAAGGGTTTTTTTAGGATTTTTACAACATTTCCCTCATTATTTGGAAGTGGGAAGCCCCTGGGCAATCCTGCCGGTAAATTCCGCGATATTCATGGTCTGCATGTATACCTTGCCCGGACCTGTCAGTTTTGTGAGGAACAGGCCCTCGCCGCCGAACAGCATATTCTTCACGCCCTTAATCGTCTCGATTTCATAGGAAACGCTGGGTTCAAAGGCAAATACATTTCCCGTATCCACCTTAAACACTTCTCCCGGCGCCAAGACCCTCTCCACCACATCCCCGTCCACTTCCAGAAAGGCCATGCCGTTTCCCTGTATCCGCTGAAGGATGAATCCCTCGCCGCCGAAGAATCCGGCTGAAAGCTTCTTTGTAAGTACGGTGCTGATTTCAACAGTTGGCTGGGCGCAGAGAAACGCCCCCTTCTGACAGATAAGGCTGGTCTTAGCCGTATCTATAGCCAGTATCTTGCCTGGTACCGTGGATGCAAAGGCAATGACGCTGTCCGGCCTGGACGCTGTATAGGTAGCCATAAAAAGGGATTCCCCGGAAAACATCCTTCCCAGTCCCTTCATAAGTCCTCCCTTTACATTGGAGTCCAAGGTAAACCCGTCGCTCATCCATGCCATGCCTCCGGACTGCGTATACATGGCCTCTCCTGCCTGAAGCCTGACCTCCACAGCCGGCAGTATATCTCCCAACATCCTGTAATCCATGTTGTATTTCCTCCTTAGATGATTTTATTTGTGTATCAGTATACCATATGCAGTGTTAAAATCCTTTAAATTACTCTTAATTTTTATGATTGAAAATCAACGGTTTTGCGTTGGTTTTAGGTTTTTTGTGACTTTACTGTGTCTAATAGGGTAGTATATATATGGTAGAAAATAGTATGAAGTTTGGCGGGACCCGGTAATATCCGACACCCGCCTTTCACTTACTTCTCTTCTTTCTCCTTCTCTTCCTGAATCCGTTTCCAGATGGTCTCAAATTCATCCGGCTTCGGGTCCGGGATGGGTAAGGGGACGGTCATGCGTTTGACTGCT
>ENA-OWPN01001579-OWPN01001579.1-human-gut-metagenome-genome-assembly--contig:-NODE-1579-length-19406-cov-5.113327_pt1 | contig 19406 bp, 14 predicted proteins | sample MGYA00248266_ERZ651850 | MGnify/ENA primary metagenome ERZ651850 (study PRJEB26924, sample SAMEA4378296) | human gut metagenome | biome: human gut; feature: human-associated habitat; material: faeces... | reverse complement strand
CTGAACTCTCTGCCGGGGGCCTCTAACGAGGCCCCCGGTTTTCTGTTATACGCGGGTGGTTATTAAGCACTTACCAAAGATCTGCAACAATCAATCTTTAGAATTGCAAAAAGCCTGTCCGACCGTGCCGGACAGGCTTTCTCTATAGATATGTTCAAACTACCGACAGAGTGAAAGATAACGTCGAGGACTCATACCGTACCGTTTTTTAAAGCACCTGCTAAAATAGTTGGCATCCAGGTATCCAACCTTCTCTGCTATTTTGCCAATGTTTAATTCACCGGCATCCATCAGTGCTTTTGCTTGGCTCAGACGAACGGCAGTGATATATTCCACAATGGACATTCCGCTCTTTTTGGCAAACTCCGCACTCAAATAGTTTTCATTGAGATATAGGTGCCGTGCAATGTCACCTACCCGCAGATTGCAGTTGGCATAATGCTTTTGTACATATTCCTTGGCTCGTTCTACATGCAAAGCAATCCGTGTATGCTCATCCACTGAATCCACACAGCGACTGGCAAGTCCGGTCAGCCAAGCAGCAATATCCTGCCAAGTACGAAACCGGTCAAAAATGTCACTAAGTTCCCGATAGGAAAACAGCAGGAAACGCCCGTCCACATGGTATTCATCAGCAAACTCCGCGCAAACAGAAAGCAGTGAAAAGGTAAGATTCTGCAGGTATCTCAATTGTCCGTCCGCGCCTGCCGCGTCATGAATGAGATTCTCAATTCGTCGTCGGGCTAATTCCCGATCTCCAGCTCGCAAGGATTGTTTAAGTTCTTCTCTCTGCATAGCAGACAAGCCAGGAGGTGCATGACCGTCTCGCAGGGAATCATAGGCAATTACGCAGCCGCAGTGCAGCAAGGATGCCTGTTTCTGAGCATATATGGCATGGCGACAGGCCTTTACCGCATCTGGCAGACCGGCAGCAGAATCGCTCAGGCCCGCTGAAATGCGGAGGTGCATATGCCGTTCTATGGTTTCGCAGGCACTTTGACATAGAGCCAAGATTGCACTTTGATCGGCCGCCTTTCCAGAAAAGAACACTACAGCATATACGGTGCGCAGTCCCTCCTCCCAAATATATGCCTGTTGACCAGCCAGAGTTTCCGCCAAAATATTGCAAATTCCAAACCGGCAAACAGCCAAATCACTGCTATTCCAAACCTGCTCGCTCAGTTCTTCCAGTTCTACACACAAAACCAAAAGGGGTGCTTGCGCGGGCAGCGAAAATTTGGTGACAGCCCTGTTAAGTTCGCTGTCCGGTGTTTCGGAATGCAGGCAACGGCGAAGGAATTCTGTGCATAGCCGTTGTTGGTCTTCTTCCATCTGACGGCATATACCACTCACATATTCACTATATTTCTGACGAGCCTGAATACGGCTTTTCAACTTTTCTGCTATAGCCAGCAATTCATCTTCATCCACCGGTTTGAGGACATATTCTTCTACACTGAGTTTTATAGCCTCCCGGGCATATTCAAATTCATCGTGGCCAGATACTATGATTGCCCGAACCGGATTTTTTTCCTCTCGCAGGCGGCGAATTACCTCCAGCCCGCTAAGTCCTGGCATATTAATATCGATCAAAGCAATGTCTGGCCGCAGTTGACGGCACAGCTCCAAGGCCTGTGGACCATTACGGGCTTCTCCGCAAATTTGAAATCCATGTTCTTCCCAAGGAATTGTTCGCTTGAGCATTTCCCGCTGTACCATTTCATCGTCTGCTATCAGAACATTGACCGGCTGATTCATGACCTTCCCCTTTCTGTGAGAACGGGAACGACAAGCATACGTCGGTTCCCTCGCCGATAGCGCTAGTGACTTGGAAAGAGAACCCATCACCATACATAAGCGTCATCCGCATTCGGATACTGTGAACGCCGAACCCACCGGTCGAGTCTTTGCTTGAGGGCGCACCGCTGCGCAGTTGTTCCAGCTGTTCATTCGTCATTCCCCTGCCGGTATCCCTCACATGCACCCGGCACAAATTACCTTCTCGCTCGGCCAATACTTGAATCTCGCCCCCATGATCAGATTCCTTGATACCATGATAAATCGCATTTTCCACAAGTGGTTGCAGTGTAAGCTTGGGAACTGGAAGATGCGCCAATTCCTCTGGAAGTGAAACAGAACAGCTCCTCTGATCTCCATAGCGCATCATCTGAATATGCAGGTAGCTCTCAGTCATACGGAACTCCTGACCCAGGGTGACTACATCACTGCCCCGACTCAAAGAACCCCGGTAAAAGGTGGCCAGATTTTTGGCCACCTCGACAGCTGCTTCGGGATCATTCAAGCGAATAAAAGAGATGATGGTGCTCAGGGAATTATAGAGAAAATGCGGCTTAATCTGGGATTGCAAAAGCCGGATCTCCAGACTTTTTTTGTTCTGCTCCTGCTGCTGAATATCTTGCATCAACTCTTCCACTCGGTCCATCATGACATTGAACCGTTGGCCCAACAGGGCAATCTCGTCGCTCCCTTTGAACTGCACTCGTTCGCCGAACGCGCCGTTCTTGACAGCATCTGTAACCCGAACCAGCTTCATCAGCGGATCGGCAATAGTACGCACCAGCGGTGTAGCCACCATTACTGCCAGAGCAAAGCAGCCGCATCCTATCAGCACCAACAGCAGTGGCATACTGTTCAACTCTGCCAAGATCACACTTTGCGGTGTTAATTTCAGCACCTGCCAGCCCGGGTCATCCAGCCATACCCGAGCCACATAATACTGAGTACCCTCATACAGGCAGGTAGAACCCGAAAACTCTGCATCAAATTGTTCTCCCACCCACTCCTCACGTGAAGAGGAAACCACTGTATTGTCGGCATCCAGCAAAAGAATGGGTTCATCAGTTACTAGGCTGCGATTGCTGTATGCTTGTCGTAGCCGTGATTCCCGCGTATAGGTAAGCAGGTTGCCAATCATGAAACCGGTTTTCTCATCTCGTACCGGCCGGATACTGCACAGCAGCATTTCCCCTTCAGGTGACTCTGTAGAAAACCAGTATACGTTGGTTTGCCCGCGAGCCTCTACAGTTTGGGCCAGCAATTCATGATCCAAGTAGAGCGATTCGGCGCTCATGATTGGCACCAGTTTCATGTCGTATACAACATATTGAACCGAATGATTTACAATGGCCGAATAATAAACACCTTCCTGACGCAAAAGGCTGACTGATAACATATACTCTGCGCTGCTGGACAGTTCTGGATGTGTGAGAAGCCACTGCAGGGATTCGTTCACCAGCATCAGTTTGCTGTAGCTGTCTACTTCTGACAGGAACATCTCCACATTTTTGCCAACCACTTGGGATTCACGTTCCATGCGCTGAAGTGAGCGGTCTATAATCTGCCCTTCAAAGAACCATTTCCCGCAGACAGAAAAGAGCAGAATTGGCAGAAAAATTACGGCAATATAACTTAGCAGAAGTCGGTTACGTACCGAAAGATTCAAGAAAAATTGCGATACCTTTCGTTTCATGTGCCAACCTCCTTGCAAAAGCCTTTACTTTCATTATACCGGATTCGCAAAGAGCAGGCAAGATGTTCAGTCTGACCAGTTAAAGAGGCGGCAAAATCTCCCATTCGTTTCGGTCAAATCGAACGGTCACCTGTGTACCGTCGCTGAATTTGGTACGCTGCCAGAGCGGGTTTTTATCCAAGAATTCGTGATTTATCATTTCAGCACAGGCAACACGCTGATGCAACTTAGCAACAATCTGAGCAGTTTCAATCTCCTCCGGCTCCGCATCGATGCGCAGATATGGTACACCGCCGTTAAGCAATGCGTGCAACAAACCGCTTTGGCCATGAGGCATTTCACTATCCTTCTCGGTAATATACCAAGGCGTCACGACACAGTCATGGTAGACCAGATTCAATAATGGTACACAAACGCCGTATGCTTTTCCAGTAGGACGGCCACAAAGAGTACTCGGATCTGGTTCCATTACCATAGCATAGTTGGCGTGATGCACCAGATCTAGAGTGTGCATAGCCCAGCCAATTCCTTCTTCCGAACTGACAATCATACCGCGGGAGCGAATTTCTGCAAAACAAGCATCCCTCAATCGCATACAATCTTCCCGTGTCACCGGGTGACGGGGATCGAAGCATTCATCCAGCCCCACACAAGCAAACACATCCAGATAGGCCCCGTCCGGCTGAAGTCCGTTTTCCTGCAACAATTCATAATTCCGGCGAAGGAACGCCGGTGCTTGAGAGGGACACAAAAATGCCTGTTTACCGCCTACCCAGTAGTCACAAATCGGAATATTTCCATCGGCCTCTTTTTTTGCCAGTGCCGGAGTATAAGAAGGGGCATCCAGATAATAATCCCGGTATTGATCATGCAGCGCAAACAGCCAGCCCTGTCGACGTACTGTATCCTGCAGTGCACGAAGCCCTTCTGCACCACCTGCCCGTTCGTTTGGGGGCCATACATCCGGATGCTGCGAGTCATATCCTTCCCGGGTCCAACCATCCAGATGTACATAGGCACGCTCCAGCCCCAGATGATACAGTCGTTCCAACTGCGCTGCGCGATGTGCAAAAGTTTCATCACAGGCGGGCGCATCCGGTGTTCCATAGAAGCGGCAGTCAGAATGTGGCGTCATCTGCGCACATGTATGAATCACTGCGCACCCGTACAGGCGTTCCAAGACAGGAACTGTCAGTTGTTTTTCTTTCAAGGTCCTCAACCGCCCTGCTCGGCGCAGTAAGGTTCTATATTCCTTGCACATTCCCACATAATCCCATGGCGTACGGAACCGGTATGCCATAATCCTGGTATAGCGCAGCTTTCCCAAGCTGGGATACCAAGCGGCGCACATCCGTGTGGGTCCACCTGCCGGATGACTTAGAAGCGGACCGCCGTCCCAAGGAGTCAGAGCAACAGCCATATAGCCACTACCCGCCTCCACCTGCCCCCACCAAGGCATATATGCGCTCCGCGTGTAATAGTGCCCGGCCTCCAGCTCCCAGCGAGAGTCCAGATCAAATGTTTGTTTACTATCGTTGGGAATCAGCACACCCTGCATCAGGGGTGCCACAGTGTAGTCCTGCGCAAGAGGAGAATCGAATTGGAACGGAGCCGGCCAGATTACCCGAACCAGTGGCACGCCAGACTCCCGGCGTACCGTCATGGCCGCATGAAGAACCTCTTCTGCGGGTTCCAGCCACCAGCAGGTAGTTAGCGCCAACTGGCCTCCATCAAAGGCAAAATCCTCCCAGTCCACCTCAATTCCCTGGCCAACACCGGAACAGACCGGGCGAATCCGGACACGCCGGGCAGCTGTAAAGGGGACCTGATGCGTGTGCCCGTCCAACTGGTATTCAATCACCATACCATTGGGATCAGTTTGCCAGGTATGGCCGGACTCAGTTACCTGGACCATATGCGTGCAGGGATCGTAACACACCACGATATGCTCAAAACCAAACTGTACAGGATCGGTTTGCATGGGATGCCCCTCCTTTTACTTCAGGATTGCACCGGCAGTCAGCGCATTTTCAATCTGTTCGCTGAACAGCAGGTATAGGATCAAAATCGGCAGACTGGACAGCACCATGGCTGCGCCAATCGTTCCCCACTGGGTAGTACCAATGTTTACAAAGAAACTCATGATACCGATCTGCAAAGTTTTCAGCCGGTCAGAGCTGGTAAGCACATAAGCAATGAAGAAATCGTTCCAAACTCCCATAAACTCGATAATCGCGCGGGTAAACAGAGCGGGCTTGATACAGGGCAGGATGATGGAGAAAAATGCCCGATACAGACTGCATCCGTCTACCACAGCCGCTTCTTCCAGCTCAATAGGGAGCGACCGAAGGAAAGCGTACATCATAACCACAGTGCCTGCGATGCCGAAAGCGGAGTAAACCAGAATCAGTCCCGGCCGGGTATTTTTAAGCCCCAGGGCCTGCAAAATCATGTAAATAGGAATAATAGTAACCGAGGAAGGCACCACCATACCCAGCATGATATAGTTCATAATCAGCCCGGACCAGCGAAACCGCATGCGTGCCAGGAAATATGCCAGCATACTGCCGAACAGCAAAATAATACAGACGGAAAAAACGGAATAGATCACGCTGTTCATGAAATAAACCGGGAAGTTAAATTCTTCAAGTGCATTGATGTAGTTTTCCGGCACAAAGGGTTGTGGCAAGCCAAACGGACGATTGTAGATATCCTCAATGGATTTGAAAGACAGGTTTACCATCCATAGCAAGGGGAACAAAAAGGTCATGCCAATCAGAATGAACATCGTATTGATTGCGAAGCGTCCCAATCGTTTTTTGGCGGGAATTCGAGTGGTTTGCACGGTGGAAAGCCTCCTTTTTAGAATTCGATTTTTTCTCTGGCCACGAAACGGTTGATAACTGCCGATACAACTACGCATTCTCCCAAAAACAGCATAGCGACTGCACAACCACGTCCAAACTCCATATCCTTGAAGGCGGTGTTGAACAGTAAATAAATCACCGTCATAGTAGCATCTCCCGGGCCGCCGCTGGTCATCATCTTTACATGTACATACAGACCCATACAGCCCAGGACCGAAATAATGAGCACATACTTGATAATATCCTGCAACAACGGAATAGTGATGTACCAGGTGCTTCGCACCGGGCCGGCACCATCGATCAAGGCTGCTTCAAAATAAGTACGGGGAATGGATTTAAGCCCTGCGTAAAACAGCACCATATTGAAGCCGATATATTGCCAGATAAACGTGATGGCCACGCTTGTCATGGCAGTGGACTCGTCAGTCAACCAACTGCGTGCCAGATCATCCAGCCCTACAGCCCGCAAAAAGCTGTTCACCAGGCCCCACTGGGGGTTATAAATGGCAATCCAGATCTGAGCAATGATAGTTACCGCCAAAATTGCGGGTATAAAACTTACCGTCTTGAAGAAGCGCCGCATCCGCTTTCCCTGGAAGTCAAGCAGGATCGCCAAAATCAAAGAAACAGGCAGGCCGATACAGGTGGAAAGTACCATAACATACAGGATGTTAGCGTTGCCGATCCAGAAGCGATCGTTTTGCAGCACCCACTGATAGTTTTCCAGCGCCACAAAACCCGAGGAGGTAATACCATTATGCTTTTGGAAGCTGATGAGTACCTCCGGAAACAAGGGGAAAACCACAAAAGCGGTGTAAAGGAGTAATCCGGGCAGAGCAAAAAATGCAATTGCCCGCTTGCTTTTAAAATATCGATTCATGATCAGCACACCTCCACGTAAAAAATGTGCCCGTCACACATTCGGGCGGGCACATTGCACAATTATATCGTCAGCCTTCCAGCCGGATCGCTTCCAACGCTTCGCAGACCTCCTGCGCATCCGCCTGACCCAGCATCAGCTTGCTGCCCTGGATACCCAGTTCGGTGACCACCTTGGTGGAGTAGATAAACGTAAGACTCGGCAGCTTGTTTTCAGCGGCGTCAAACGCATCGCGGCTCTTCTGCGCCAACGGAGACAGTTCAGCCATCTCATAGCCAGTATCCAGCGCGGTCAGAGTATTCTGCTCCTTGTTGAAGAACAGCGCCTCCTGGAAGGTGCACTCCTCGGCAACCTTTACCGCCTCTTCCTTGAACTTGGACTGGGAGGAAACAGCAAATCCGGCCAGCGGACCGCCCCAGGCCTGGGCGTATTCGGTCATATCCACGTCTTCCGACATGGAGGGGAAAGTGATAAAGTCCACATCCTCGTCGCCTTCCAGTTCACTGAGAGTCCAGGTAAACATCATGTACATGGGTACCTGCTTGCTCTTGAACAGGTTGATGGTGGCACCGTAATCCATCTGCGCACAGCCTTCAGGGAAAGCGCCCATCTTAGCCAGCTGTTCAATCTTGGAGAAAGCTTCTACTACAGCCGGGTCGGTAAAGCCAATCTCGCCGTTATAGAATTTGGTAACGGTGTCAGGATCTTCCGCCATAGCGAACATCTGCCACAGGAAGCCGTTCACGGCCCAGCCTTCAAAGCTATGGGTGGAGAGCGGCGTAATTCCCTTGTCGATGAACTGCTGGCAAACCGAGATAAATTCGTCCCAGGTCGTGGGAATTTCGATGTTGTTCTCCTCAAACATAGACTTGTTAATGTACAGACGAGGAGTATAGTAGCTGTCCGAGCCGCTGTTCAGGGTATAGAGTTTGCCATCGGTCCAGGGCTCGATAGCACTGGGCACCGTATATTTGTCCGCAAAGCCATCCTCGGTGATATAAGGCAGCAGGTCTTCCGCCCCATTCGCGTTGATGATCGGCATGGTGTAGGACATAGCTCCCGAGAAGAACACATCCGGCAGATCACCGGTAGCATTGTAAGTGTTGAGCTTGGCCTGATCGGTGTATTCCTCGAATTCAAATTCATAATCAGGGAACTTTTCCCGCAGAGCCGGCTCAATATAATCCGAGTTCATCTGCTTACGCACATCATCCCACGCAGGCAACAGTACCCGAAGCGTAACCTTTTCGCCACTTGCCTGTGAGCCGCCCGACGCAGTCTGTCCGCCGGAGCAGCCGGCCAGCAGGCTCACCGCCAGCAGGCCCGCCATTGCCATTGCCGCCACTCTCCGTTTGAGATTCATGGTAAATCCTCCTTATATTTCCGGTCTGTTGCCGGATCATGTTCCCGCGGGTTTCTGTGTTTTTATCGTAGCATAGCCGCCCCTTTCACAAAAAGGATTTTTCTTAGTAAAAAAAGAAAAATCTTGGGAGTCACGCCGTCTCTATTTACTTTGCAAAAGCTTTTCTTTTATAATCGTGGCGACGAAAGGAAGCGTTTTAAAAACAGCCCGACAGGAGGTGTGCGCCTTGAAAGATAATTGTTTTCATTGTATTGCACTGCCGAAAAAGCCAAAGGCAGAGATTGTTCTGCTTGCTTTGCCTCCGCAGGAAGAGAAGTTGATCTTTCGCACAGAGCCCGGCGGAGAAGAGTTGCACACAGTGTGGGTTCCTCCCCTTGCGCCTGGGTATGGGGCAACAGCAGTAGTATTTGGTGTAAAGGATAAGTGGTTGTATTCAGCAAAAGTGGAAATGCGAAGCCCAATTCCTCAGCTGACTTTCACGCCTGTTTCAGCATCGGTCGAAGCCGGAACAGACTCTATTTGCCTGCGGCTATCTAACGGCAAATTGGAGCTTCCTTTTCGGACGTTCTATCTGAAAGGTGAAACCGACAGTACCTGCCGATATGATGACGGTAAAACATACCAGGCAGACTTTCTTCCTAGGGAAACAAATACATTGTTACAGGAACCCTGCCTAACAGTAATCCGTATACGAGGCGATTTTGCAGGACAAGGACAGATGACCGTCGATTTTTATTTGTTTGACAATGGCCCAAATGGAGAACAGACGGTGTATATTCAGTCCCACCTGCAAGCACCAGAGAATAAAAACTATTTCACCTTGAACTGGATGCAGGCAGCATTATCTGAAACCGGAACTCAGCAGGTGCTGGTGAATGGTATTGAACAAAGGTTTGACGGGGCAGCGCTGCGCCGACGGCTGTTCACCACCGACCCCTGGTCCGGCAGTGAACTTGGATCATATCAAGGTATTTCTATCTGGCACGAAGGATTTGATCTTTCTCTGCTGGAGAGCGGCTGTACGGCAGTGGGTGCATTTGACGACACCCTTTGGCTGTCACCCCACTATGATCTGGCATTTGACAATGCCCGAATCAAGGGCCACCCCGTTGAGGATCTGGGAATGTGGCTCGTAGCTTGCCCTGCGGCAGAAGCGATGATGCCTGATGCTGTTCATGATCGTCTTCCGCTGCGAATCTGTCTGCATGGAGAAGTCAAAGAAAGGACCAACGAAGGCTGGATCCTGGAAGCAGGCGCACTATCTGCTGGCATTTCTCCCCAGCCGGGTGGTGCCGTACTGAGTTGGGTCCGGCAGGGGGAGGAAGTGCTGTCCCCTGTCGGACAAAAAACGCCTCTGTTTTGTCTGGAACTCCGCTTGGCGGATGGACAGCGTAAGCGCATATCTTCCGCCTTCGGCTGGACTCAGGTGAGTTCCCGGACTTATAAGAGCGGGCGGGAATTCCGGTTCCAGGGCGCAGCCGGACTGGATGAACTGGAAACTGTACTGTACGCTGAGCCAGATATAGAGCAACAGCGTATCATCTGGAATGTGCATGTGCAAACTGCTGGCGCAGAGTTGTTGGCTCTAAGCTTAGCTGATCTGCCACTGCGTCCAGCACCGGATCAAACCCTGTTTTACCCCAAGGGAGAGGGAGCGGTATTGCGCGATGCATTTGACTACCGCCCCGCATTGCGGTTCGTTTATCCCTCTCAACTGTACACCATGCCATTTCTGGCACTTTATCCCGAGTCACTTCCAAGCAGACGGAAAGGTATCTATTTTGCGGTCCTTGACCATGAGGCAGTATCTAAGGAATTATACGCCGATCACCGGGAATCCGATGGAAGCATTTCCCTGGCAATCCGGGCGCACACCGATTCGATTCAGGTTTGTTGGCAGCTGTTTGAGGGTGATTGGTACACGGCAACACAAATCTACAGAGAATGGCTGGAACAGAATGCCGGCTGGATGCGGCATCGACTGCATACCCGTCCTGAGTGGTTCCATAATATCGCGCTATGGCTGAATGTAAGCGCCCTCTCTCCCGGATGGGATGAACAGGTAATCCGCATTCATTCGGAGCTAGGAGTTCCGGTGGGTGTACATCTGTATCATTGGCACCAGATCCCCTTTGATGACGATTATCCTCATTATCTTCCCGCCCGTGAAGGAGTAGCAGAGGCTATTCAACGGTTGCACCAAGCTGGTGTGCGGGTTATGCCGTATATCAACGGACGCCTATGGGATCTGCGGGACCGAGGCCCTGAGGATGGAGAATTTACCGCAGTGGCACGTCCATCCGCCTGCCAGCGGCGGGATGGCTCTCTTTTTACCGAGAGCTATGCCAGCCGCGAAACGGACGGCAGTCGTGTAGTATTAGCCGTGATGTGCCCCTCACAGCCTGTATGGGTAAATACACTGAGGTCTGTGGTCACACAGATATGTGCAGAACTGGATGCTGATGGGGTGTATATGGATCAAATTGCTGCTGCCCCTCAAGCGCCCTGCCACTGTTCCACTCATAACCACGTTCCGGGATTCGGCGGCTGGTGGGTGGAAAGCTACCGCCGCCTGATGGAAGAGATATATAAAGTTCTTCCGCCGGATAAGGTCCTGACCACTGAATCCAATGCCGAACCCTATGTGGATATGGTGGACGGGATGCTGGTTTGGAACAGCCAGTATCCTGGCGCTGTACCGGCATTTCCCATCTTGTATGGTAACTCTGTAACCCTGTTTGGACGTGCCTACCCGGATGAAAATGATTTGCAAACCACCTGTGCCACCCTGGCTCAGCAGCTGGTATTCGGCGAACAACCCGGTTGGTTCTCCGAAAAAATCCTAACCCAGCCGCATTTTGATTTTGTGCGGGAAGTGGTTTTGCTGCGTACCCGACTGGCACCGCTTCTGCGGGAAATGCAGATGTGCCGTCCGCTGACCCTGCCTGGTGGTTCCCCGCAAGGGATGCTGATGGGATGGTTCCCACAGGCCAGCCTGTTTTCACATCTCCATAATGGTATTTACGCGGATAAGGCTGGAAACCGTGTACTCATAATTTTGTGCAATACCGGGATCAAAGAGTTCAGCATTTCTCTGTCCGATTTGGCTGAGAAATGCGGAGTGAAACAGAAGTTCCAAACTCTTCTGTTGCGAGGTGGTTGCCCCGACCGACCGCTACGTGAAGATGAGCCCTTCTGTCTGCTACCGCGCAGCGCTGTTGCATTGCTATTGAATATAGACCAATAATCAGGAAAGGATCAGGTGAATCTCATGGAATCAGATCATTACATTGACATTGTGGTACGGACGATCCATCAGGCTTATGAGAGCCAGCGGGCAACGTTCACCGCCTGCGCCGAAGTATTGGCGGACGCCATTCAAAACCGGCATTCGGTATATGTATTTGGCTGTTCCCATGCAGGGATCCTGGCAGAAGAAATGTTCTATCGGTCCGGAGGGCTAGCTGTAATTAATCCCATCTTTTTCCCCGGCTTTATGCTAAACACTCGGCCAATCACAATGACCAGTGCCCTGGAAAGAGTAGATGGAATTGCCCCGACGCTGCTGGAACAAAATCATGTAAAAAAAGATGATGTACTTCTGATTCATTCCGTCACAGGGCGAAACAATGTTCCGGTGGAAATGGCCCTGTGTGCGGCCGAAAGAGGAGTGCATACCATCTGTCTAACCAGTTTGGAAAGCTCTTCCCGCACCGTATCCCGGCATAAAAGCGGCAAGCGGCTGTTTGAGTGCTGCGAACTGGTCCTGGACAACGGCGGAGTACCCGGCGATGCCGCTGTGGAACCGGAAGGGTTGGGACAGGCCATGGCTCCTACGTCCACCGCAGTAGGCAGCGCCCTACTGAACGCGTTGTTGGTTGAAACGGTGGAGATCTTACTGGCTCGAGGGATCGTGCCTCCGGTGTTCCGCAGTGCCAATCTGGACGGGGGCGATGAGTGGAACCAACGACTGTTTCAGGAATACGCTGACCGGATCTTCTATATGTGAGGCATAGCCTATGGGATATTATGTTACATTTGATGGTGGTGGCAGCAAATCACTGGCCATTCTGTTTGATGATCAGCTTCGCTATGTAGCCAGCGCCCGATCCGGCTCAATCAATCGCAATGGCTGTACCGAGGAAGGAATGTGGCAGCATCTGCATGACTGCTTTTCCGAGCTTCTGGCCATCGCCAGACCCGTCGCTATAGAACGATTGTACGTATGTACTCCCGGCAGTAATTGTGAAGTACTAGAGGCGTTGCAACACTTTGTGCCGGTACATGCCGTAACGGAATTAACCGAAGGTGAAATGGCCTGCCTGTCTGCCGATGTAGGCGGTACCGCCCTGGTAGTCATTGCCGGTACCGGCACCAACATTTCTCATTATCAGAACGGAAAGCCTGCTGCACCGGATATGTTTGCCTCTGGCTGGGGGGCACTGGTGTACGATGGAGGAAGCGGTTACTCCGTGGGACGAGGCGCGCTGCAGGCTGCGGTCGCAGATGTCGAGCTATATGGTCCCCCAACTATGCTTACCAGGGAGATTTTGTTGCACTACGGAGAAAAAGAGTTTTCTCAGCTTCGAATCCGGCTATACAATCAGCTCTCACCAGTACGGGAAATCGCTTCGTTGGCTCCACTGGTAGCGCACTGTGCCGAAGCTGGCGATGCGGAGGCGCTTCGGGTCCTTCACTGGAATGCCGAGCAGTTACTTCGTCAGGTGAGTGGGTATCTAAAACGGTTTCCGGAATGCATCAGCTATCCGTTGGTCACGGCAGGAGGAGCCTGGAAATTGACTCAAATGAGGAACTTCTTCTGTGCTCGTATGGCGGAGCTATACCCTACTATGCAGGTTGTAGCTCCCCGCTTTGAGCCAGTAATGGGTGGTGCACTGCTATACGGGCGCGGAGCTGGCTATTCCACCGACGAACTCACCCAAACGTTGATAAAAAACTTTTCCCGCTTTACCCTACCCGATGTCGGAGAAACAAGGAAAAGAAAGGATGACGTATTATGCTGATAGACCGTTATCAGAAAACCATGCTGGAGTTTTTGCAAGACCGTGCCGATACACAGCGGGAAGCCTGCCTGGAAGCTGGGCGCATTGCGGCCCGCGCTGCGTTAGAAGGCCGCGCAGTTCATGTATTTGACTCTGGGCATATTATCAACTCTGAATTAATTGAGCGGGGTGGTGGCTTAATCCTGTTTAAGCCTTTCAAATATGCACTTTCCGTAACGGATCCTGTTCGTCCCCGCGATCGGAGCGACCTGGATGTCAGTCAGGAAGGATTGGCGCGATACGCACTGCGGGCCTCGGGTGCACGACCCGGTGATGTGATTTTTATCGGATCAGTATCCGGCAAAACAGTCGATGTGGTAGATCTGGCCATCGAAGCAAAATCTTTTGGGCTCACCGTCATTGCCGTCACATCGCTGGCTTATTCCGGAGCTGTGCGCTCCTTGCACAGCTCCGGGAAGCGATTGTTTGAATGCGCCGATCTAGTGCTGGACAACGGTGCACCGGTAGGTGAAGGGATGCTGGAGGTGTCTGGCTTGAACGCGCATTTTGCCGCCGCCTCCGGCCTTTCAGCCGCATTTTTGATGTGGAGTGTTTCTGCGGTAGCCGTCGAACTCTTGTTGGATCAAGGGCGCACTCCTGGCGTATTCCGCAGCTATAATCTGCCGGGCGGCGAAGAACACAATGAAGCTATTCGTCAGAATTACCTGGATTTTGGTTTCTGAGCGGGCCTGAAAGGAGAAAACATGATGCCTACACTAACTTTCACTTCCATACGACTTTTACAGGCAGATACAGGTTGTCTGCGTGAGTTTCCGGACCTGCTGGGGAATGTAAATCTGCAAAACCGCAGCCGGTTTGCGCTTGGAGAAGATGATGGAATATTCGAAGGTTACGGCCAGCGCCAAAGCTCCTATCCATATTCTCAGCGTACCGGATATGGAAGAGATTTGCGCGAGCAGGAAATCGAGTGTGCGATCTTGGAAAATGATGCACTTCGAGCAGTTTTCCTTCCCAGCCGTGGCGGACGGTTATGGCAACTTACCGACAAGCGCATCGGACGTGAGCTGCTGTATACCAACGATGTCCTGCGCTACTCCAATCTGGCAATCTGCAATGCATGGTTTTCTGGCGGCGTAGAATGGAATATCAGCATCATTGGCCATTCCCCCTTTACCACCGAACAGCTTTTTACTGCACGTCTCCATACACCATCTGGCGTGCCGGTACTGCGTATGTATGAATATGAGCGAGTCCGTGGAGTAACCTATCAGATGGATTTCTGGCTGGAAGAAGCGGACAGTGCTCTGAACTGCCGTTTTCGAATCGAAAACAATACGCCCGACACCGTGCCAATGTATTGGTGGAGCAACATTGCAGTTCCAGAATGGCCCGGCGGACGGATTGCTGTTCCCGCTGAATCTGCTTACACCCAAACCGATGGGGTTATCTGCCGAACACCTATTCCTCTGGAAGACGGTACTGATATTACTTGCTACAACATAATTCCTTCTTCAGTAGACTACTTTTTCCGATTGGAAGATGATGCACCGCCGTATATCGCAGCATTTTCTCCGGACGGATACGGACTGCTGCAAACATCCACCGGACGTCTGCAGGGGCGCAAGCTGTTTTCCTGGGGACATACCCGTGCATCCGGGCGTTGGCAAGAATTTCTGACTCAGAATGCCGGTCCCTATCTGGAGATACAGGCAGGCCTTGGACGCACCCAGTACGGTTGTCTTCCCATGCCAGCTCATACCGCTTGGGAGTGGCTGGAGCAGTACGGTCCGATACAAATAGATCCTGCTTTGCTCGAACTGCCTCACTCGGCATTTCACCAAACTGTTACCAGGCAAGTACGCCCCTGCATTCCTGTGCTGGATAAAAGGTTGCAGGACTCTCATGCCATGGCTTGTACAAAAGCGGAACTGCTTCAATCAGGAAGCAGCGCGGGTGCATTGGAAGCCTGCTGGCGGCAAATTTGCGGGGATCGTCCGCTTTCCGGGCATCTGGAATTTGGGCCCTGTCCTCCGGAACTGCAGCCATGGGTGAAGTGGTTTTCCGGCGCACCGGCCCCGCTGCCGGCCCCGGAAGATCCTTTGCCGGTTTGCCTGTACGGCAAGGAAATCTTTGCCTATATACGGGAGCGAGCAACCAGCGAGGATAAGGACAACTGGTTTATCCAATATCAGACAGGAGTGCTCTATTATCTGTCAGGGGACGATGAGCGAGCAGCGTCTTGTCTGCGCCGTTCCTTGCAGTTGACTCCAAACGTGTATGCGCAATATGCCATGGCATGTTTACAGTTGCGGCGGGGCAAGTCAGTAGCAGCCCGGCATCATATTTTGGCAGCGCTGGATCTGCGCCCCAATGATTCGGGATTGTTACATCTCTCTTTTCAGGTTCTGGCAAAAGCTGCAGCGTGGAATACTCTGTGCACCCGGTATGAAGCGCTCTCGCCCAAACAGAAAGCAGATGGACGGCTGCGGTTATACTATATCCAGGCATTGGGTCGTATAGGGCAGGCGGCCCGGGCACTGGAACTTCTGGAAAATGGACCTGTGCCCTGCGATGTCCGGGAAGGAGAAGATACACTGGAAACTCTCTTCCGTGAACTTTGCCTGAAGGCAGAGGGGCGTGAAAGGCCGCTGCCTACTGCTCTGGATTTTCGGATGCAGCCCGAAACCAATGGCTCAGGCGTCGCCGCAAAGGAGAGCTGACGAAATGTCAAACCAGATTCGAAATATAGTATTTGACATGGGCAATGTATTGGTTCGTTTCGACCCCTGGAAATACGCACGACGTTATGGAAAAAATGAACCAGATTCGACGCTACTCTATCAGGAAGTACTGTGTAGTAAAGAATGGATTGCCTTGGATGAAGGTTCACTGGACGTGGAAACAGCAATTCAGCAATGCTGCGACCGCCTTCCTGTCCACCTGCACAACGGTGTACAAGGTATACTTCGGCACTGGCACGATGATTTGCCTCCTATTCCAGGCATGGATGCACTCTGTGCAGAACTGTGGCATCAAGGTTACCGGTTACTGCTGCTCTCCAATACCACCCGCGCATTTTCTGAGTTTTCCCGTCATATTGCTGCACTGCGCTGGTTTGACGGTACGCTAATCAGCGCTGAATACCATCTGATGAAACCGGATCCGGAAATATTCCGACTTTTCTGCCGGAAGTTCTCCTGTTCACCACAGGAATGCTTTTTTGTAGACGACAGCGCACATAATGCTTACGTTGCACAGACGGTTGGTATGTCCAGCATGGTTTTTCACGGGCAGGCCGACCAAGTGCGACAGGCATTATTTGCGTGCAAAGCGGGCAGGCCTGCAAGAAACTAATCAGCAATATTCATTAAACCCTTAGTTTGATCAGTATTCTCTCTTCTATCCATGCCTGTGTGCATCCGTCCCGTAGCCATCTGTTTCGCAGTCATCCTCTTCTTTATAAGCATAACCTCCCTACAGAGTGTAGTCGGCAAACTACATCCTGCAAGGAGGTTATCTTTTTCTTATAACTACCAGTTATTCACCGCATGTTCAGCAAAGGCGGGCAGGTTCTTGATCTGTAGTATGGTCCCGTCATCCAGCACTGCCTGGCCGGAGAATCCTCCGAACATCTGGTGGCAGCAGTTATCAATGAACAACACTTTGGTGCGGGTAGTACGGTCGTACAGGGGTTCCAGGGTAAGATCCAGCCGTCCCTCCTCATCATGCAGATGCCAGGGCTGGTTGTAGTCCGCTTGCCGTTCAAACCGTACCCGACCAATTTTGCAGTAACCGCCATCATAGAACAGCATATTTTCGGTGGCCTGGCTGGTGTTGCCGAAACCAGTTCCCAGATTGAAACCGAAGATCTTACCGTTCACCACACCTGTACCGTTGGACCAGTACCACTCATTATGGAAGGGCCAAACGCCTCTTCCCCAGTCCAACAAACCGAAAGCATCTTCACCGAAACGGTATTCCTTACCCTTGTATACTGCGCGGCCGCGGGCAGTCATGCAGTTGATCTTGTGGTTATAGTAAAATGCGGTTTTGTACTCGTCAAAGGGAATGTTAATGACCAGAGAATACGGATTCTGCCGTTCCAGCGTGATATCGGCCTCAAATTCCGGCGCTGAAAAGGTCAGCTGCCGCCGATTTCCTTCAACCAAGAAGCGCAGATGCACCCCGCCTTTGTCATACCGAACATCGCTGTCCATCTCTGCATTTTCCGGCAAGTGCAGACTGCCAAAGGGGAATGCAAGCAGCTTATTAATATCAGCGATCATTTCCCCCTTTTTGAAATCAAACAGCATATGCCTGTCTTGAGGAAAAAGAGTCCCAACACCGTTGAAGCATATCGCTACACACTAAATATTTATTTGACGTTTTTATGTGAGAAGTATTCAATATCACTGTATGACATCGCGACAAAGGATTTTAACCAGAAAAACATTCTTCCCTTTATGGACTGGCTTATAGCAGAGCGCGGAAACAAAGTGTCTACAGTAAACCTGCGGCTGAAGCACATAAAACGGTTTTGCCGGTTTCTTATGGATGAAAATATTTTGATGCTATCCGAATTGTCGGCAATTCAAAAAATAGCTGAAATCCCTAATGCTTCTGAAGATACAGTCAAGTTTTTAACTGTTCAGGAGACGAAACTTATTCTTTCACAGCCAGATACAAGCAAAGCGATTGGCGCAAGGGACAGCCTTTTTATGTATCTGCTTTATGACAGCGGCTGCAGAGTCCAAGAAATTTTGGGCTTAAAGATTAAAGATTTTTTCGTGCAGAATGGAACGGCTGAACTGCACATCGTCGGCAAGGGAAATAAATTTCGGATAACTCCTATCTCGGAAGAGTTAATTCCGATGTTTGAACGGTATTGCAGGCACTACCATAAAAACAGCACCTATGATGACTATCTATTTTACACAAAGCGAAGGAACACCCTCTCACAAATGTCCTGTGACACCGCACAAGCCTTTATGAAAAAATATGGAATCATAGCAAAAAAATTCAACCCGGCCATTCCACATATACACCCTCATTTATTCAGGCATACCCGTGCTATGCACCTATATATGGCAGGAATGCCGTTGGAGCTTGTTTCGCAATGGCTTGGTCATTCTCAGATGGAAACGTCTTTGATTTATGCAAGAGCCACCACTGATATGAAGCGAAAAGCTGTTGATAAAATCTCCACAAAAGAAAATTCTGTATTTAAGAGCAATGAAAAGTTTAAATATGCCGATAATGAAGATGTGATTCGACAGCTTTATGGTCTGATGTGATTTGAAATGCCGATACTTTTTGAGAATTTGTATTTATATAAGCATATTTCCAAGAAATATCGGCATTTCTTTTTCCTCGGCATTATTGAGGTCGATTGCGATATAGGTGTGTTGCTTCATCTTCTATGCCTCCTTGCGCAGATCAGAAGTTAACTATTTATCAATTCTTGCAGCTCATTGACAAATCGGCAGATATGAAATCCATCACATACTGCATGATGAACTTGAACCGCTAAAGGAAGCACAATTCTCCCATCTTCCTCGTAATCCCAGAGATAATATTATTGATTTTTTACGCCATGTTCAAAATGTAGAGTTTGTCGAAGAACTGTAAATCGATATATGGATATCCTAAAATTAAATCTTATCAAACGCCTTCTTCATCTCAAAATCCGAAAGGAATCCTCGCTGAGCCTGCTCCCTGATGTCTTGCGCTCTGGCGACCAGAGCATTCCACTCATCGGTTGAAATCTTCCCGCGTGCCTTCC
>ENA-OWPN01001577-OWPN01001577.1-human-gut-metagenome-genome-assembly--contig:-NODE-1577-length-19427-cov-2.646707_pt1 | contig 19427 bp, 23 predicted proteins | sample MGYA00248266_ERZ651850 | MGnify/ENA primary metagenome ERZ651850 (study PRJEB26924, sample SAMEA4378296) | human gut metagenome | biome: human gut; feature: human-associated habitat; material: faeces... | reverse complement strand
GGTGGAGCTGCTGGAAAATGGTGAGGAGCGGCCGGCGATCACCGAGAACCGGATCAATGGGCAGGTGGATTACCGGGATCTGGCGGTCGATGAAGACGGCGTAGTACAAGAAGGAGTATAAAAAATGAAAAAATGGATCAAAAGTATCAATGATTTTATGTTAGACGCGAATAGGGCGCTTCCGGAGGTTATAAGATTCTGGGTGTTCTTTATGTTGGGTATGTGCATTTCTTTTCTTGTTCTGGGAAGGATCGCCACTTATGCCGTCTTTGGAGGCATCGTAATCATTGAAATTTGGGCGTTAATTGTTCAAGGTGTAAGAGAACGCCGAGAAGAAAAAGCGCGATTAGAAGTTTATAAAGAGATGCTTGAACAGATGAAAAAACAAAATAGTGGATCAATGGGAGCTTTTAATGAAATGGCTAAAAATTTAGATGACGCGCTGCATACAGTGTTCTATGGGGAGGAGAAAAATGAAGATTAAGTTGATGATGGAAAAACGGAACCTGACCGTTGACCTGGAAAGCGAAAAGGCCGAACTGCTTTTTAACGCCTTTGCCTTGAAACTTTTGGGGATTGAGGAAGGAACGGCAGTCGCAGAAATCGTGTCCGATACTGTACTTCTCAAGGACCATTGCACCACTGAGACGCCGGCAATTGAGCAGAAGTTGCCAGATATTGCGACCGATCAGCGGATAAGCGCGCCGATCCGCGAGGCGATCCGGCATCAAGAGGCGGTCAATGAAACGAAAAACACCTGGGAACAGGAATGCTTTGAAAAAGGTTATAAAGGTTTTATGTATATCCGCTGCCCGAAATGTGGGGAAATCAGAGGATTTAACGCGAAAAAGGAATCACTGTCGTTTATCTGTGAGGAGTGCGGTATTGTAACACCCTTTGAGGAGCCTTTAAAGCGTCTATACCTTAACTGTGAATGCGGCCGCCGGTTTACCTACTGGACCAACATGACCGAGGAAATGTTTGATATTCCTTGCATTGACTGTGGGATGCCAGTACCCGTGATCTATAACCAGAAAAAGAACATTTATGAGACGGTAAGAGGATAAGCTGAAGTAAAGGAGGCTGAAATGGCTAAGGATATTGACGTTAAGGAGCTGGTAAAGCTGGCAGCAGCAGAAGGGGCAAAAGTGGCCCTGGAAACCGTGGAAAAAGAGCAGCAGAAGGCCAGGAGAGGCCGAAAGGACAGACGGTTAAGAAATACCAAGCTGCTGTTAAAAAATTACCGTTTGCTGAAGGAGCACTGCGAGGGCGCTGTATTTATGGATGAGCAGGTAGAGGATGAAAGCATCATCGACATCATGAATATGATGGAAGAACACAATTACAGTGACAAGGTTTTTGTGGAAAGCATTCAGAAAAGTGTCGCACGGACACACTTAATGATGCAGCATATTGAGCGCATGATGAATATTTATCGGGTCGTGTGTGAAAAAAGTGGTAAGGAAGAGGACATAAGGAATTACTGGATTGTCTGGCATTCTTATATAACCGATGAACGGCTGACAGTAGAGGAGATAGCAGAGCGTTTTAATGTGGATCGCTCAACCATTTACCGGGCTATTAACTCAGGCGCAGAGATTTTGTCAGCACTTTTTTTCGGGATTGATGGCATCAACAAAAGATGATGCGACAAACATGCAATTGACATGCGACAATGATCTATAGTATCATTAGGGTAGACAAATAGGAAGTATGCAAAAAGCCGAGGATTATTCCCCGGCTTTTTCGTCTTTTGTCCTGCAAAGTTCATCGAGTGTCACCTCCAGGGCATCCGCCAGCTTAATGGCATTGGATACGAGACAATCGCCGCGCTTTTCGATGTCCTGGATGGTCCGGCGGGAAATGCCGGACAGCTCAACGAGTTTGGGGACAGAAAGACCTTTACCTGTACGAATGCTTTTAAGGTTCATGGTCTTTACTCCTTTTTGTTTTTTAATGCCGAAATTAAAGCACATACAGCAGCGATAAAGGCCGCAATGGTAAGGGCTGTTCTTGAAAAGCCACCCAATAAAATACCAGTGACCAGGAATACCGCCGTTAAGGCGAGGCTGATTAAAGTTGCTTTTTTCATGGCGTTCATTTATACTAAAGGGGAGATAAGGGTACTCAGGGCCTTGGCCCTTTTCCCCTTGTCCTTACCGCTTGCCTTTGCGTTTCCGTGGATGGTGTCGCTTGCGAGCGGTTTTTTTGATGGATATTATCAGGGCGATCGTGGCGATGATGTTTGCCCAGATGCCAAGGAAGATATCAATCCAATCCTTTAGCTGAATGTTTCTCACTCCTTTCCTTTAAGATACTTATATTATAGCACGTTACAGCGTGCTTGTCAAGCAAATATGCAGAAAGTTTTTATCTTTTTAGCACCAGATTTCTGGTGCTTTTTTTATTGCAAGGAGGAGAGCAAATGATCAGTATTCCATTTTCAGGCAGCAAGCGGAACCGGTACAAAGAAGTCAAACAAATCGTGCAAGATCACGGTTATAAGAAAGTCTATGAAGCCTTTGGCGGCAGTGCCGTCCTGAGCGTCAACCTATTCAGAGAGGGCATTGTCGAGCGCGCGGTCATAAACGATTATGATCGGCTGTTTGACTTGTATCCGGACTATCTGGACATTAAGGACGCCTTGATTAAAAAGTGCCTTGAAGCAGGTTTTATAAAGAGTAATAAGCGTCTTAATGATACGCAGCGGGAGTACCTACAATCCATGATCGCTACCATTGATGAAAAGTATTGGCGGCTATTGGCCAACAACTTTGTCTTTTCCGGAAAACAGACTGGTACCATGAAGCCTTCGGACTTCACTTATTTTCACAATGATATCACCACGGAGAAGCAGCGGGAATACTTACAAACCGTACAGCAGATGGAACGCGTTTCCATGGACTACAAAGAATTTTTAACAGAGCATTATAAAGATTTCGATGACACCACGATGATCATACTGGATCCACCCTACATGAACAGCACACAGAAAGCCTATGATAACCGTTATTTCTTTGGCTTAAGTGCAACCTTGCAGATGCTGCAAATGGTTAAGGAAATGCAGGTGGATTTTATTTTTTTCAATATGATTGAGCGTGATGTGATCGAAGTCCTTAAGGTGTTTGGATTCCAGGACTTTGAAGTCAGTACAAGACGAATCACCCAGACATCCACCGCTAGCCGGGAGGATTGTTTGGCGTATGTTAGAAATCAATTTAGTTAGTGGACCACGACCTCAGTAAGCTCCGGCGCTGAGGTCTTTTTCATTGGAGGAAAGATGATGGAGATTCTTTATTTATGTGACCGCAAGGCCTGTAAGCAATGCGGTATCAACTCAGAACACTGTAAACACACAACCGATATAAAGCACGCGGTAAACTTCTGCGGTGAGGAAACCTTGGATTTATACATTGAAAGAGAAAAAGAAAATGAACCAGCCATTGAATCGAACTGAACTAAAATATTATATCAGTGTGACCGGAGGATTCGCAGATCAGTACCGGCGTGATATTGAGCGGATGATCCAGAGGTTGGATTATGGTGAAGATGCTATTGATTTTGAAATCTATGATGAGATGGAGTACCGTCAGGATGATGATATCATCGTGAATACTTTCACGCTCAGCGTTCTTATGCTTGGCACCTCAAAGGAACAGGAGGACACGCTGAAGCAGTTGATGACGGGTAGATACCAAGCGCGGTTAGTCCATGAGCAGCGGTTTGACAGATGACCAAACAGCAGATTGACTTTGTAAGAGACTGCATCGCCAACAAGGATATGCATGCCTTTTACACCTGGACACCGTGGGAGAAGGCGCGGCGGGACGCGTTGAAGTTGGACAAGTTCGAGTGCCAGCACTGCAAAGCCAAAGGCAAATATACCAAGGCAACCACCGTGCATCATGTGAACCATGTCAAGCAGCATCCGGAGCTGGCCTTGTCGCTTTGGTTTAAAGACCATGACGGAAAGACGCGGCGCAATCTGATCAGCTTGTGTCATGATTGTCATGAAGCGGCACATGAATACCGGAAGAAAAAAGAAAAAAATTTATTCACAGCCGAGTGGACAGAAGACCCCCCGTCAAAATAAAATGCGTTTTAAATTGACTTTGGGAGACCGGTGGGTGGGGGAGACAAAGAAGATTTTTCTCGCGCATGTAAGAAAGGAGGTTGAAACAAATGGGGAGAAGTAAAACGGATTTGACAATATACAAAGAATTAAGACAAGAAATAAAGGATGATCTTTTACAACAGCTTGAACACAATGGAACAAATGGGAAGTTTTACGAAGATCTTGTGGATGACTACATGGATATGTGGGACACCAAAAATAAGCTGGTTGAAGATATCCGGAACTGTGGTATTAAAATAAAGTATATTTCCAATGCCGGAATTGAAAATATGAAAAAAAATGAATCCGTGGATCTCCGCATTAAAATTAATGCACAAATGTTAAAACTTTTATCCGAGCTGGGCATAAAGCCATCACAATCCGATCCGGGGGATGATGATGACCTATAGGATCAACCCGCACATTCTCCGCTATATCGAAATGGTAGAACAGGAAGAAATACGGGCCTGCGAGGAACAGCACCTTCTGGTTGCCTATATCCGAAGATGCTTTGAAACAGAAGCGATCTACACAGACGATAAACAGCTTGAAAATTATTTAGGGCTTGCCAAATATTTTCCCTTTGAACGGGTTTTTGAGTGGCAAGCCTTTTATATTGCCCTGCATGATTGTACTTATTGGCGGGATACCGGAATGCCGCGCTGGCCGGATGGCTTTTGCCTGATTGGCAGAGGAGCCGGAAAAGACGGGACCATCGCGCTGGAATCCTTATGTCTCATTAGCCATTATAACAATATAAAGGGTTACGATGTGGACATATGCGCTAACAATGAAGAACAGGCCATGCGGCCGCTTGAGGATGCTCTGGATGTGCTTGAAACGCCAGAGCATACCAAAAAACTCAAGCGGTTTTTTTATTGGAACAAAATAAAAATTGTTTCGCTGAAAACAAAGGCCGTCATGAAAGGGCGGACTAACAGCCCGAAAGGGAAGGATGGCTTGCGCTCTGGAATTGTCACCTTTAATGAGATTCACCAGTATGAAAATTATGACAACATCAACGTGTTCACGACGGGCCTGGGAAAAAAGAAGCATCCGCGCCGATCCTATTTTACCACCAACGGCGATGTCCGGGACGGACCACTGGACGATCTGATCGAAACCAGTGAAGGAATTTTAAGGGCGGGGGATCCTGACAACGGCCTGCTGCCTTTCATCTGTAAATTAAACAAGAAAGAGGAGGTACACGACCCAATGAACTGGGAAATGGCAAACCCATCACTCCCTTACCTGCCCGATTTACGTGCAGAAATTAAAAAAGAGTACCGGGAATGGAAGGAAAACCCGAAACGTCTCCCGGCGTTTATGACTAAGCGTATGAATATTCCAGAGACCAAAAGCGAGATATCCGTGACGGAAACGGAAAATATTGCGGCAACCAACAAACCACTGCCTGATCTGTCTGGATGGTCCTGTGTGCTGGGGATTGACTACACCAAGGTCACGGACTTTGCTTCCGTCAACGCCCACTTCCGAAAAGGAGATGAGCGCTTTGACATCAATCATTCATGGCTGTGCCTGAACTCCAAAGATATCCCCAGAATCAAACCCGACTGGCGGGATTGGGAGCGGCGGAAACTGCTCACCGTGGTGGACGATGTGGAAATACACCCGGATCGGATCGCAGCGTATGTGGCCGATCTGGCACGGAAATACAACGTGTTGGGCCTTGCCCTGGACGATTACCGATATGCCCTTTTGATGAACGCCCTCAAACAGGTCGGGTTTGATGCGGCCGATCACAAAAACGTCAAGCTGGTCCGCCCCAGTGACATCATGAAAATTTATCCGGTCATTGACAGCTGTTTCGCCAACCAGTTCTTTACCTGGGGGGATAATACGGTTTTGCGGTGGGCAACCAGCAACACCAAGCTGGTGCCGGCATCTGCCCGCGCCAAGAAAGCCGCCGGGGATGACGCCGGAAATTATGTTTTCGGCAAGATTGAGCAGAAGAGCCGCAAGACCGACCCCTTCATGGCCCTGGTCCATTCCATGGTCCTGGAGCCGCTTCTGGGGAACGGCGGGAAATTGGCGGCCCCGGAAATACAGGTTTACACCTACTAATAATGACAATGAAAGGAGGAACAAATGGGACTGAACTTTAAAAAATGGCTGCTGGAAAAATTGGGCGGCGAAGAACAGAAAGTGTCGGCCGCTGAAATCACCGGCGAAGAATTTTTTGATCTGGCCAGTGATCTGTATGTCCGGGAGATCGCTTTCTGGTCCTGCGTCAACACGGTGGCTAACGCTGTTTCAAAGTGTGAGTTTAAAACCTTCATGGGAAAAAAAGAAGTCCGGGAAGAGGAATACTATACCTGGAACATGGAGCCGAACCGGAACCAGAACGCCAGCGCCTTTATCCACAAGTGGATCTCCAAACTTTACCAGGACAACGAAGCGCTGGTGCTGGAGCAAAACGGACAGCTGCTGGTGGCGGACAGCTTTACCCGCAAGGCCTATGCCCTTTACGATGACACCTTTACCGGTGTGGCGGTGGAAGACTTCACCTTTAAAAAAACTTTTACAGGCTCCGAAGTGCTGTATTTTAAGCTCTCCGAGAAGGATATGCGCCGCGTCACCAATGGACTGTATCTGGCGTATCAGAAGCTGATTGACTATAGCATGCGTTCTTACCAGAAGTCCCGCGGAAGCCGTGGCATTTTGGACGTCTCGGCCACCGCCCAGGGATCCGAAAAATATGAGGAAAACTTTAATAAGCTCATGAACGAGCATTTTAAAAACTTTTTTAATGCAGAAAACGCCGTACTGCCCCTTTTCGACGGCTACAGCTATACCGATATTGGGAGTAAAACCTATTCCAACGAAGGGACAAGGGACATCCGGGCCATGATTGATGACGTGTCCGATTTTACCGCCCGGGCCTTTGGGATTCCACCCGCGCTGCTCAACGGCACGGTCCAGGGAACGAGCGAGGCCACGGACCATTTCTTGACTTTCTGCATCGATCCGCTGTGCCGAACCTTGCAGGAAGAGATCAACCGCAAACGCTACGGGTACGCGGGATTTAAAAAGGGCAACTACGTCCAGATTGACACCAAGGCCATTAAGCATGTGGATTTATTATCCGTATCCACGGCCATTGACAAACTCATCGCCTCCGGCGCGTTCTGTATCAATGATATCCGGAAGTTGACTGGGGAAACCATCATTGATGAGGCCTGGGCGAATCAACATTTTATGACCAAAAATTACGCCACTGTGGCGGATTTATTGGAATCCTTACAGGAAGGAGGAGCTTTATGAAAAAGTATTATGCCCTTGAAACCGAGGGCGACCATGCGACCATTAACATCTTTGGCGACATCACGTCCTGGCCATGGCTGGAAAGCGATGTTTCCAGCTACAACCTGGTACAGGAACTGGATGCCTTGCAGGACACCGGGCAGATTGATGTTTACATTAACAGCTACGGCGGGGAAGTGGCTGAAGGGCTGGCCATCTACAGTGCCCTGAAGCGGCACAAGGCAAAGGTGATCACCCACTGTGAAGGCTTTGCCTGTTCAGTGGCCAGTGTCATCTTTATGGCCGGCGACGAGCGTGTCATGAGTAATGCGTCCCTTTTAATGATTCACAACGCCTGGACCTACACCCAGGGCAATGCCCAGGAGCTGCGCAAGGAAGCCGATGACCTGGACACGATCACCCAGGCGTCTAAAAACGCCTATCTGGAGCGCATCAACATCGACGAGGCTGAGCTTTCCGCCATGATGGACAGCGAGAAGTGGCTGGATCCGGCAGAGTGTCTTGAAAAAGGCTTTGCCACAGCCATTGTAGGCGACGGCAGCAGCGGGAAACCCAGCCAGCAGGCAAAGCAGTCGGTATACAACGCCATGCGGAAAATGGAGCCTGCCGGAAGTCTCATGGGCAAAACAGGCCCTGAACGGGAGCCACTGGAAGAACCGCCAGAGGACCCACCGGAAAAAGAAGAAACTGAAAATAAAGTATTCAATTTTATCACCGCCATCTTTGGCGACAAGGAGGAATAAATGAAATCTAAAGACATGCTCAACGCAGCAAACACCGAAATTTTACAGCGTATGCACACTGCCGTGAAGGAAGATAATGAGGACGCTTTTGTTCAGGCCTGGACGGACTACGCGAATAATATCCAGGAATCCGTTTTACAGGAAGCGCGGGGCCTGGTGCAGGCGCAGGATGTGGCCATCCTGAATTCCAGGGGCGTCCGCCAGCTGACCAGTGAGGAACGCAGCTTCTACGAAAAAACCATTGAAGCCATGCGTTCTACCAGTCCGCAGCAGGCTCTGGCCGATCTGGATGTTGTGATGCCCAAGACCACCATTGATGCGATCTTTGAGGATTTACAGCAGACCCATGAGCTGCTGGGCGCGGTGACATTCATGAACACCAGTGGCCTGGTTGAATACTATGTCAATACCAACACCAAACAGCTGGCCTCCTGGAGCACGCTGACCGCCGAGATTACCAAGGAGCTGGCCAGCGGCTTCAAGAAGATCAATCTGGTCCAGAATAAACTCTCTGCCTGGATCCCCGTGGCAAAGGCCATGCTGGATTTGGGGCCGGTCTGGTTAGACCGTTACGTCCGGATCCTGCTGGGCGAAGCCATCGCCTACGGGCTGGAGGACGCCATCATTAACGGTGATGGAAAAAATAAACCCATCGGCATGATCCGCCAGGTCGGTGAAGGCGTAACAGTAACCGATGGGGTTTACCCTGCAAAAACACCAGAAGTGGTGACCAGCTTTGCGCCGGAAGATTACGGCGCGTTAGTTGCAAAAATGGCGGTTACACCAAACGGCAATTACCGCACCATCAGCGAGGTGCTGCTGGTCGTGAATCCAGTGGACTATCTGAAGCTGGTGCTGCCCGCCACCACGCTCTTAAAGCCAGACGGCACCTACGCCAACAACGTGCTGCCATTCCCGACAAGAATCGTCCAGTCTGCCCAGATGGCTCAGGGAAAAGCCGTCTTTGGCATCGCGACCCGCTATTTCATCGGCATCGGTACCGCGCAGTCCGGAAAGATTGAGTATTCCGATGAGTATAAATTCCTGGAAGATGAACGCACCTACTTAACCAAGCTGTATGGCCACGGCGAACCCCTGGATAATGCGGCTTTTATTTACGCGGATATTTCCGGATTAAAACCAGTCACCTATAAAGTTACCACAACAGCGGGGGAGTAAAAACCCCGCTGGAATCCGCAGCCATTAGCGGAACCGCCCAAGCGGGGCAGACACTTACGGCAACAGTACAGCCAGAAGGAGCGACCGTCTCATATCAATGGAAGGTTGCAGACACAGCAGACGGTGAATACGGCAATATTGAGGGAGCCACCGGAAAGACCCACAAGCTGGCCGCCGACAAGGTTGGAAAGTTTATCAAGGTTGAGGTCACAGGCGCTGGAAAATACAGCGGGACCGTTATGAGCGCCCCTACAGTAGCTGTGACGGCATCGGCATAAATGGGGTGACCAATGGAAGTACAAAAGGAACTGTTAGAGGATATAAAAAACTATCTGGACATCACCTGGACGGATCCGGAGAGCGATAAAAAGCTCTCCGGGATCACCGCCCGGGGCATGGCTTATATTAATCGAATTGCCGGCAGCGAACAGGACTTTACCGAAGAGGCAAAGCCCCGTGAGCTGCTTTTTGATTATGTAAGATATGTCCGGGCAGGCGCTCTGGACGAATATGCCAAAAACTATCTGCCGGAGCTGTTGGCCCTGCAGATTGACCGAAAGGTGGAACGCTATGCCGATCAGCAAACGCCCGCAGAATGAAGCGCTGTTTAACGACGGCGTGCTAACGGTCTGTAAAGTTGTAAAAAACCGGATCACTCGAACAAAGATTGACCGGCTCCGGTACGGTGAAAAAACCGTGGGGTTTAACCGCTTTTTTGGCGCGAAAGCGGCCGATATCAACATCGACCGTGTGCTTCGGCTGCCAAGGTACCCCGAGCTCTCCCAGGATGACATCCTGATCGTGGACGGGGTCCAGTACCGGATTGTGCTGCTGCAGCGCAAGGATACATCCCCTTTAAGCTATGATGCCACCATCGAGCGGCAGATCCCGCCCAAGGTGGACGAAAGGAGCGTGTCATGAAGGTAACCGGGGATTCATTTGCCAACGCCCTTACCGCGGCACTCAAGGCCTATACGGCGGATTTAGAGGGTGACCTGGACGAATTGAAAGAGGACTGCGCCAACAACGCCGCGAAAGAGCTGAAACAAAACAGTCCGAGGGATACTGGGGATTACGCCAAAGGGTGGACTAAGAAAAAAACAAAGGATGGTTTTATCGTCCATAACCGGACCAATTACCAGCTGACCCATCTGCTTGAAAAGGGGCATGCCAAACGGGAGGGTGGACGCGTGCCGCCAAAGGTGCATATCGCACCCGTTGAGGAAAAAAATATGAAAGCCTTTGTGGAAGGCGCTAAAAAGGTGATCAAAAAATGACATTGCACGATTTAGAAACGCTTTTAAAAAGCACCGGCATGCCGGTGACCTATCACCACTGGGAGGTGGGCGAGGTGCCGCCGCTGCCCTATCTGATTTATTACGAGGACAGCAACGATCCTTTCTATGCGGATAACCGCGTTTACCAACAAGTAACCGGCGTGACCGTTGAGCTCTACACGGACCGGAAAGATCCGGCCATTGAGGCAAAACTGGAAACAGTCCTGGATCACAACGACATCGCCTACACCACCTATGAAAACTATCTGGAGTCCGAGCAGATGTATCTGCGCGGCTATGAATTTGAAATTTTAAAAAGGAGTGAATGATTATGCCAAACACACCCAAAGAACAGAAAGTAAATTATGGGCTTAAAAACGCCTATTTTGCCACCATCACCGAGGCTGAGGATGGCGCCTTCACCTATGGTACCCCGGTCCGGCTGCCGGGATCTGTTGAGCTGACCCTGGAACCCCGGGGCGATATGATTGAATTTTACGCAGATGACATGCTGTATTACAGCGCCCCGAACAATCAGGGCTATGACGGAACCTTCACGCTGGCCAACATCCCGACCGCTTTTGCGACCGAGTGCCTGGGTGAGGTGATCGACGAAACCGACAAGGTGGTCACGGAAGTCCAGGGTGCGAAGCCCAAGGCCTTTGCGCTGCTGTTTGAGTTCGATAATGATATCAAGGCCACCCGGCACGTGCTCTATAACTGCAAAGCCAGTCGGCCAACCGTTTCTTCCAGCACCAGCACCGATTCCGTGGAGCCTGGCACCAGCGAGCTGAGTTTTGTGGCCAGTGCAAGACCGTCGGACCGGAATGTGAAGACCAAAACAACCCAGGAAACCCCTGCCAATATTTACGACAATTGGTATAAAAAGGTCTATGAAAAAAGGGCGGAGCTTGGGGACAGCTAAGGAGTAGATTATGCAGAAAATTGTGGAAATTGACGGAAAACAGGTGCTGCTGGAATCCAATGCCGCCACCCCCATGAAGTACAAAAAGCAGTTCGGGAAAGACTACTTTTCTGAACTGTTTAAACTGCTTAAATCCATCGGTGCCCGCATGCCGAAAACAGCTGAGGCGGCAGACCGCAATGCGGTAGAAAAAAACGCGGAGGCGGGGCTTTATGCAGCAGAACCAGCAGAGGAGACGCCTGTTGATGCGGCGGAAACACCCGATTCAGAAAAGGATGGCGAGAACCACAAAACGGTCGAGGCGTTTGACCTTGAAGCCATGTCCTGGGAATCCCTGGACCGGCTGGATTTTGAACCGCTTTATAACATTGTCTGGACCCTGGCCAAAACAGCGGATAAAAGCCTGCCGGATCCGGAAACCTGGCTGGAAGGCTTTGACACCTTCCCACTCATGGAGATTTTAACCGACGCGTTGGAACTGATCAGCCACAGCATTGAATCTAAAAAAAAATCGACGATGCCAGCGCTGGTGAAGAACCCTTAACCACCGAGTCTTTTTTATACCTGTGCAAGCAGGTTGGCATTGATGCCGAAGATATGGAAGGCATGACCATCGGCATGTGCATGGACTATGTATATGAATTCATTGAAAATAACAAACCGGAAAAACAGAAAAAGAAAAAAGTGCGCAAAGCGACACAGGCCGATTTTGACCGGTTTTAGAAGGGAGGGACAACCATGGCAGGAAGCCGAGTCGAGGGGATTACCATTAAGTTTGGCAGCGATAGTACAGAACTTGATAAGGCACTAAAAGGTGTCAATGACCGGGCCGCTAAGGTGGGCAAAGAACTCAAAGACGTGGAACGTCTTTTAAAGTTTGACCCCGGAAATACGGAACTGGTCGCTCAGAAACAAGCACTCCTGAGCGATCAGATTGCCATTACCACGGAAAAGCTCAGCCAGCTTCAGAGTGCCGAGAGCCAGGTCAATGAGCAATTTAAAAAAGGCGAGATCAAGGCTGAGCAGTACCGGGCCTTTCAAAGAGAATTGGCGTCCACGCAGAATAAGCTGGACACTTACATCAACCAGGTTACCGCGACGGTGGCCGAGCAGGAGCGCCTGGCCACCAACACCGGACGCCTGGAAACCCTGTTTAAGGCGACGGATTCCAGCGTGGAGGATTTTGCGGATGTGCTGGGCACCCGGACGGTGAACGCCATCCGGAACGGAACCGCCAGCGCGGATCAGCTGGACGCTGCCATCAATAAGATTGGCAAAGCCGCCCTGGGTTCAAATACCGATTTGGGCAAAATGAAAACCGCCCTTGACCAGGTGGATGACGGCAACAGCATCGACAATGTCCGCCAGGATCTGAGTAAACTTTCCGAAAGCGCCAATGATACCAGCGAACAGCTGGAGGAGATGGGCGAGACCCTGAAAGGACAGGCGTTGATGGATGCCGCCGATCAGCTCTCCGGCGTCGGGGATAAGATTGTGGACATTGGTAAAAACGCCATGGAAACCGCCATGGAATTTGGAAACAGCCAGCAAAGTCTACAGGCGAACCTGGGCTTGACAGCGGATGAAGCTGAGGCGTTAAATGGCGTGGTTAAAAGTGTGTTCAAGGAAGGCGTTACCGATTCCGTGGAAGAGGCCACCCAAGCCGTTGTTTTGACCAAGCAGAATTTTAAAGACCTGAACGACACCGACCTGACCAATCTGACCAATCAGCTGATGACCCTTTCTGAACGGACCGGAACCGACATGCAGGAGAACGTCCGTGGGACCAATCAGCTCATGAATGCCTTTGGTTTGACCGCCGAAGAGGCCATGAATTTAGTCGCCGCTGGCTATCAGAACAATTTAAATGCCAGCGATGACTTTATGGATACCCTGAACGAGTATTCGCCGCTTTTTGAGGAAGCAGGATTCAGCGCCGACCAGATGCTCCAGATTTTAAAAAATGGAATGGATGGCGGCGCCATGAATACCGACAAGGTTGCCGATGCTGTGAAAGAGCTGCAGATCCGCTTAGGGGACGGCACATTTGAAGCCAACATGGGGAACTTTTCACAGGCCACCCAGGATACCTTCCAGGAATGGAAGAATGGGCAGGCCACGGTTGCCGATGTGGCGGCCAGCATTGGCGCCGATCTCCAGAAAATGACCCCAACCGAGCAGCAGGCCGCTTTGTCTGCCTTGTCCTCCCAATTTGAAGATTTAGGGATTGACGCATCCGTAGCGCTTTTTGGTATTGGCGACGCCTTTACCGATGTGAACGGCAAGGCTGACGAAATGGATGCGCGGTCTCCTGGTGAAAAATGGCAGGGAAGCCTGAATGAGCTAAAAACAGCATTAGGGGAAATCGGCGAAAAACTGATGACTGCTTTTCAGCCGCTACTGGAAATGCTGGCAAAGGTTGCGGAATGGTTCGCCAATCTGCCCGGACCTGTGCAGACTTTCATTGTTGTCCTGGGCGGTGTCTTAGCATTATTTACACTTCTAATGCCTTTGATCGCTTCTTTTGGTGTTGTCTTGACCACTTTGGGTGGCGGACTTGGCGTTGCAGGCGCAGCCGCGGGTGGTGCGTCCATTGGTTTTGGCGCGCTTTCAACGTCACTACTGCCGATTATCGGCGTTGTGCTGGCCATTGTTGCGGCCATTACGGCAGTTATCCTGATTATTCAAAACTGGGGTTCGATCTGTGACTGGTTCAGTGAAAAGATTGGCCAGCTGAGTGCCTGGTGGGGCGAAACCTGGCAAGGCATTTGCGACACGGCCAGCGGCTGGATCAGCAACGCGCAGGGCACCATTCAAGGCTGGGGCGAAAGCCTGAGCAACTGGGCCCAGGGCGTGAAGGAAAGTGTTCAAAGTAAATGGTCGGAAATGTGCCAGGGCATCCAAAATATCACCAGTACGGCCAAAGAAGTGAACGGCAGCCTCTGGGGCGCACTCACTTCCTTTATGAAGGGCGACACCGAAGGCATGAAAAATAACCTCATGAATATCTGGAACATGCTGCCCGGCGGAATTCAGGAAAAGCTGGTCAACGCGTACAATGTGGTGCGCGATAAGTTCAACGCCATCAAGGACGCAGTGATCAGCCCGGTACAGAACGTCGTAGATCGCGTAAGAGGCTTCTTTGACACCATTCGCGGGATATTAAGTGGTAACTTGCCCTTTCCACACATTAAACTCCCACATTTCAATGTATCGGGAAACTTCAGCCTGAATCCGCCATCCATCCCGCATTTTAGTGTGGACTGGTTTGCCAAAGGCGGTGTCCTGACCAAGCCAACCATCTTTGGCGCCAATGGAACCAGCCTGATGGGTGGTGGTGAAAAAGGAAAAGAAGCCGTGGCCCCGATTTCAGTTTTACAGGATTACGTTAAGGCCGCCGTTATCGCCGGAAACACGCAGCTTTTAAATTTACTCAAAGCACTTTTAAGCACAGACCGCCATCTGACCCTGCACATTGACAAGGTTGAATGGTACAACGAAAAAGATATTTTAACCACCATGGAAGAAATGCAGGCCATCTGCGTAAGGGAGGGATTTAAACTTGAGCGTTAATTATTTTACTTACAACGGCCGCAGCTCTTTAGAGTTCGGCCTTTTAATTTTGGCCGGGACCGTCCGGTTTCCCACACCAGAACGCAAGATCGAATGGGTTGAGGTTCCCGGCCGGGACGGTTCCCTGACCATTGATGAAGGAGCGTATCGAGATGTAGAAAAAACCATCAGCTGCAAAATGCAGGTAGCGTACCCGAAAACCATTGACGAACAGGCCAAAGAATTAAGCGAGTGGCTGCATGGTCAAGTGGGATGGGGACCTTTGTGGTTTTCGTCCGACCCTGATTATTTGTATCAGGCCATTTGTTACGCGTCCTATGAAGTGGAAAAAGAACTGGCCGTTCTGGGAGCAGTCGAACTGCCCTTTACCATGCGGCCCTATAAATACAACCTTGAAGGGGAAACCGCGCGGACCGTTACACACGGCGACGTGCTGTTTAACCCCGAGGGCAGGGAAGCAAAGCCCATGATTAAAATTCCGGCGGGCGGCGTTCGGGATTTCAGACTTGTCATTAACAACGGGGTAACCTCAAGAATTTACACTCTGGCCGGTTTACCGAACAAAGCCGTCACCATGGACTGCGAACGGGAGGAAATCTATACCGATTCTGAAAACCTGTCCCTGAAAATGACGTCTTACAAAGGCCAGTACCCAACGCTGTCTCCGGGAAAAAATACCATCACCTTTGGAAACAGCAGCGATACCGTGGAAATAATCCCGAAATGGAGGGCTTTCGTCTAATGGTAACACCATATCTATATAATGCTGATGAAACCAGCTTTACACATAATGGGTACGGAACCCTGACCGATACCATCGAGTGTCTGGTGACTGAAAGCCGAAATGGCCTGTTTGAGCTGAACATGACCTACCCTGTTGATGGGAAACTGTTTAAAGAAATAAAAGAGGACCGCCTGTTAAAGTGCGATGCCGCCGTCGATTTACCCCAGCAGCGCTTTCGGATTGTGACCATTTCAAAGCCCCTTAACGGCGTGATCGCCATCTATGCCCAGCATGTTTCTTATCAGGCCGCCTATATGCAGCTGCGGCCAAACATAAAAATTGAAAACGCCCTGGCTCAGCAGGCCCTTGAAAGGTGGAAAGCCAGCCTGATTGGAACACCAAACCCCTTTACCGTCTATTCGGATTTAACCGGGACCAACAGCACCACCTGGACCATTGACAAGGCCGAAAATGCCCGCATGGCCCTGGGCGGAATGGACGGGTCCATTTTAGACGTATGGGGCGGCGAGTACAAATTTGACAATTACAATGTACGGCTTTTGACAAGCCGCGGCGAAGATCGGGGGCTGATCATTAAGTACGGCAAAAATTTAACCGACCTGACCCAGGAAGAATCCATTGAGAGCACCTATACCGGCGTTTATCCTTTTGCGAAATACACCAAACAGTTGGACAGCGGCAGCAGTGAAGAACGGATTTTAACCCTGCCGTCCCCGTATTACATTGAAACCGAAAATGCCCGCAGTTTTGCACACAGCCGGATTTTACACCTGGATTTGAGCAACGAGGAATGGGGATCCGATACCGAAGGAAACCCTTTGGAACCCACAACCGATAAACTGCGGCAGAAAGCCGAAGCTTACATAAAAGCCAATGGCCTGGGCGTTCCCAAAATCTCTTTAAAAGTAAGCTTTATCGACCTGGCCAAGACCCTGGAATACCAGGACATCAAAAACATTGTACAGGCGCGGCTGTGTGATACCGTGACCGTGGAATTTGAAAAACTGGGCGTTTCAGCCAAGGCCAAGATTATTAAAACCGTCTGGGACGTGAAGCGGGAACGCTATGACAGTCTGGAAATCGGAGAAGCCCGGGCAAACCTGGCTACCAGTTTCAAGGAGCTGGAGGACCGTTTTAAAGAAGGGCTGGAACAAAAGCCCGGGAAAAGCGATCTGCAGCAGGCCATCAGCAACGCGACCGATCAGATCACCGGAGCCATCGGCGGCAACGTCGTTATCCGGCCAAAAGAAAACCCGGAAGAAATCCTGATCATGGACACTGACAATATAAAAACCGCCCGCAACGTCTGGCGGTGGAACGCCGGGGGCCTGGGCTACTCCAGCAATGGTTACAACGGACCCTATGAAACCGCCATTACAGCAGATGGCAGCATTGTGGCCACCTTTATCACCGCAGGGATACTCAGCGCAAACCTCATAAAAACAGGCGCACTTGAGGGGAAGAGCTGCAATATCAACCTGGAAACCGGGGTCTTTCAGATTGGGGACCGGGACGAAGATGGCAACTTTGTACCCGTTTTTGAGTATTATAATGCTGCAGGAAAGACAAAAGGCGTCCGGGCTTTTGGAGAGCTACAGGTATATGAAGAAAGCGGAATCAGTACAATCTGGTATGAAGGCGGCGGTTTTAACATCTATTTCAAAGATCAAAACGGGAAATATGTGCTTTGTGGCGGCTTAGCCGGATATTATGATAACAACACCAAAAAAAGCGAAGGGCTACACCTGTTCAGTACAGAAGATAAAAAGCTCTTTCTGGATAACCTTGTAAAAAGCGCATCGGACAATTATACAAAAGCAGCGGTTGTCTTAGACCATTGTGAGACAAACTATAAAGGTCAAAAGCAGAAATACCCAGGTACGTATATTAACGGCAATATCAATCTTTGTGATTTTGCCACAGGGGCGCAAATAAACTTTTATAACGGTGAATACTTCAAGGATTCAGGATATATTGAAGAAAATCCCCCGGATATGAACTTGCGCTTTGAGAAGAACGATGCAGGCAGCTATACACCGATCTTAAAAACAGCCCTCTTTCGCATTGAGGGAGGTTTTGCAGCAACCGAAGGAAAGGCCCGTCTGGTAAAAACCAAAAGCTACGGCGAACGCTGCTTAAATGCCTATGAAACCGCCGACTGTTATTTTGGCGATATTGGCGAAGCCAAAACCGATCAGGACGGCGTTTGTGTCATAACACTTGATCCCGTTTTTTTAGAAACCATCAATACCAAAGAAGCCTATCACATTTTTATACAGGAAAACGGCCCCGGAAAGCTTTATATCGACAAACGGGAGCAACACCAGTTTGTGGTAAAAGGCACCCCGGAACTGGCCTTTTCCTACGAAATAAAAGCCAAACAGAAAGGCTATGAAACCACACGGTTACAGGAGGTGAAATAACATGGCCATCACGAACATTCTGGCCGAAGTGGCTCTGGACTTCCAGAATCCAACCGGCCTGGTGCGGGTAGTACACGCCAAGCAGGGCGACCACGGCACCCGAACCATTCAATTTACATTTTACAACAACGGCCAGCCTTACACCGTGCCAAGCGGGCTGACCGTTTCTTATTGCGGCACCAAAAAAGACGGCTACGGCTTTGACATTAAAATGATCCTGGCCAGCGGCAACGTCTGGAACGCGACTCTGACCAAACAGGTTTTAGCGGTAGCGGGAAGAATCCCCGTAGAAGTAAAAATAACCGATGGTACCAATATTTTAAAGAGTATGTCCTTTATGCTGGATATCCGTCCGGCGGCCCTGACCGACAAAACCTTCCAGTCAAGCGATGATTACCAGACTTTTGAGGAATACCTTAAAGAAGCCGAACAGCATGCTAAAGACGCAGAAGCTGCCAGGGCCGCAGCGGTCGCAGCTCAGAAAGCCGCTGAAACGGCCAAGGCCGGAGCCGAAGCCGCTAAAAAAGACGCCGACAGCGCCAAACAGCAGGCCATAATAGCTCAGAGAGCCGCGGAAACCGCCGAGGACGGCGCAGAAGCCGCGCAGCAGGCAGCCGAAACAGCAAAAATCGCAGCCGAAACCGCGAAAGGACAAGCCGTCAGCGCAAAGAACGATGCCCAGGCAGCAAAAGTAGAAGCCCAGAACGCGGCCGACAATGCCCAGGCGTCCGAAACAGCCGCCGAAGCCGCAAAGACCGCTGCTGCTGACAGCGCCAAAGCGGCAAAGAGTAGCCAGGACGCAGCTGCAAGCAGCGAGCAAGCCGCGTCCCAAAAGGCAACTGAAGCCGCGAACAGCGCGAAAGCGGCCAAAGCCAGCCAAGACAGCGCCGCCACAAGCGCCACGGCCGCCACAACAAAAGCCGGAGAAGCGGAAAAGCATGCGGACGAAGCCGAAGCGGCCGCCGCAAAAGCCGCCCAGGAAGCGGCAAAAGTCAAGACCTGGAAGCCGAACGTTTCAGAGGTGGGCGATTTATCCTGGGCGGTAAGCCCTGATGAAACGCCGCCAAAGACCGTTAATATCACCGGACCGCCAGGCGACAAAGGGGAACAAGGCGTCCCCGGAGTGGTGACCCAACTCAACCCCGGACTTTTCGGAATGTATG
>ENA-OWPN01001572-OWPN01001572.1-human-gut-metagenome-genome-assembly--contig:-NODE-1572-length-19550-cov-3.468530_pt1 | contig 19550 bp, 18 predicted proteins | sample MGYA00248266_ERZ651850 | MGnify/ENA primary metagenome ERZ651850 (study PRJEB26924, sample SAMEA4378296) | human gut metagenome | biome: human gut; feature: human-associated habitat; material: faeces... | reverse complement strand
GGAAGCCTGGCCGCATGAGAATTTTACCGGCTATAAAACACTGGAGGAGCTGGTGGCATCTCTGGAGAAGCCAAGAAAGGTCATGCTGATGGTGAAGGCCGGAAAAGCTGTTGACCTGATTATTGAGCAGCTGATTCCTTTGCTTGAGCGTGGAGATATCATTCTGGATGGCGGTAATTCCTTTTTTGAGGATACGATTCGCAGAGAACGCGATTTAAAGGAAAAGGGGCTGCATTACTTTGGTGTCGGTATTTCCGGCGGTGAGGATGGAGCGCGCTTTGGCCCAAGCATCATGCCGGGAGGAAACAGGGAAGCGTATGAGGAAATCCGTCCGATTCTGGAGGCGGTTGCGGCCCGTGCAGAGGATGGAACTCCATGCTGTACGTATATTGGAGAAAATGGGGCAGGACATTATGTCAAAATGGTGCACAATGGAATTGAATATGCCGATATGCAGTTGATTGCAGAAGCGTATTTGCTGTTAAAACACATCGGGCATCTGAGCAATACAGCGCTTGCCGAGGTATTTAGCAAATATCAGAAGGGGGAGCTGAACAGCTTTCTGATTCACATTACAGCGGATATCTTCCGTGAGCATGATGATAAAGGAGACGGTGAGCTGTTGGATCGCATTCGGGATGCAGCACAGCAGAAGGGTACCGGGCGCTGGACAAGCATAGAAGCCTTAAAGCAGGGTGTGGATGTGTCCATGATTGCAGCGGCAGGAAATGCCCGTGTCATGTCCAATAACGAAAACAGGAAAATCGCTGAAAAGCGGTATCCGCATATCAAAATCGCTGAAATATCCAATACAGAGGCATTTGCGGAAGAGGTTCGTCAGGGACTGTATGCGGCTAAAATTATCGCCTATGCACAGGGATTTGATTTGCTGAAGCAGGCAAGCGCTGCGTATGGCTGGAATCTTCCGTTAGGAAATATTGCGTCCATCTTCCGTGCCGGCTGTATTATTCAGGCAAAATTCCTCAACGAAATCACCAGAGCATATGAAAAGGATGCGCAATTATCCCATTTGCTGCTGGATGAGTTCTTCCAGGAGCGTGTGGTTTCCTATGAAAAAAATCTTCGTCAAATCACGGCGCAGGCAGTCTTGAGCGGACTTCCCGTACCGGCAATGGCAAATGCCATCAGCTACCTGGATGCCTTTCATGCCCGGCATGTTGGTGCCAATCTGATACAGGCACAGCGTGATTACTTCGGAGCGCATACGTATGAACGTACAGATGAGGAAGGCAGCTTCCACCATGAATGGAGGCGTTCCGCATGAAGCAGCTGACATTTACGATTTTTGGCGGAACTGGGGATTTAACCTTCCGCAAGCTGCTTCCGGCCCTGTATAATCTGCAGGCGCAACATACACTGGAAGAAGATTTTTCCATTGTCATCATCGGACGCAGAGAGTATGACCATGACAGCTATTGTGCAGAGGCGGCAGGCTGGATCAAGCAGTTTGCCCGCCTTCCCTACCGGGATGATGAATTTTTACGGTTTGCGAATCGCATTCACTATGTAAGGATGGATTTTACGAAACTGGAAAATTATGAAGCTTTAAATACCTTTTATAAAGACCATAAACTGCAGCATCATGTTTTCTACTTTGCAGTGGCTCCCCGTTTCTTTGCCGTAATCGCACAGGGACTTGTACAGGTGGAAAAAGCCTGCAAGGGGAAGGTAATCATTGAAAAACCATTTGGTTAGGACTTGGAATCTGCCAGAATATTAAACGAGGATTTGGAACGCTTTTTCACAAAAGAGCGGATTTTCCATATTGATCATTACTTGGGAAAAGAAATGGTACGCAATATGCAGGCAATTCGCTTTATGAATCCGATTTTTCAGGATGTGTGGAATGCGAAGTATATTGAGCATGTGCAGATCAGTGCGATGGAAACGGTCGGCGTGGAAAACCGTGGCGGCTATTACGATCAAAGCGGTGCGTTGAAGGATATGGTGCAGAATCATCTGTTTCAGATTCTCAGTATTACTGCAATGGAACAGCCGGCTTCCTTCTTCGGAGAGGATATGCATCAGAAACAGCTGGATGTACTGCATGCTCTGCGTCCGGTGGAACAGCTGGACATGGCAGACAGCGTTGTTTTGGGACAGTATTTTCATTATCAGAAGGAGGATCGTGTTGCGGATGATTCCATGACGGAAACCTATGCGGCACTTCGTCTGTTTGTGGATAATGAACGCTGGAAGAATGTTCCGTTTTATATCCGTACAGGAAAGAAGCTGAAGGAGCGGGAGATGGAGGTTGTCATCACCTTTAAAAAGACCAATCCGGATGTTGCGGCAAATGTATTGCTGATCCGTATTCAGCCTACAGAGGGTGTTTATTTTCAATTTAATATCAAGAAGCCAGGAGACAGTGATGAAATAGTGCCGACAAGCATGGATTTCTGCCAAAGCTGTTCCGATATTAACCGAATCAATACACCGGAGGCATATGAACGTCTGCTCGCAGCTGCGGTACAGGGGGATATCTCCTGGTTCTCGCAATGGGATCAGATTGAAAGCAGCTGGAAGTATGTGGAGGAGCTGAAGCAGCGTTATCAAAAGGAGCGCCTGCCTTTAACCACCTATATGGCGGGCAGTGAAGGGCCGAAGGAAGCAGAGGAGCTGTTACAGCGACATGATCATGCATGGGGACACCGTGATGTCTGATGCAGAGGAACAAAAGCAGCGCAGCGCAAAAAAAGCTGCTTCCTATGTGAAGGATGGCATGGTGCTCGGTCTTGGAACCGGTAGTACTGTGCGCTGGCTGATTGAGGAGCTTGGGACACGTAAGGATTTGACACATTTAAAAATCATATCCTCATCGAAGGATTCACAACAGCGTGCACAGCAGCATGGACTGCATATCATAGAGCCAAAGCTTGTCGATCATATTGATCTGGTAATTGATGGCGTCGATCAGATTGATGAGCAGAAGCAGGTTATCAAAGGCGGTGGCGGTGCGCTTGTCCGTGAGAAAATACTGGCGGAGGCGGCAGAGCATATCATATGGATCATGGATGCATCCAAGCGGGTGAGCACGATAGAAGCCTACCCGCTGCCTGTTGAAATTGTTCCATTCTCCTTACCCTTTGTGATACGAAGGCTAAAAGCGAAGGGATATACCGTGAAGCAGCGTCAGCAGGATGGCCAAGCATATTGCAGCGATAACCGCAATTTTATCCTGGATGTGCTGCTTCCTAAAAACCGTTTACTTTGTGAAGCACATGAGGAGCTGCGGCATATCGCTGGCGTTGTGGAAACCGGCTACTTCTGCATGGATGCTGCCTGTGTAACTGCTTCAGCCAAGGAGCTCCTGATATGGTGATTTTATAAATACAGAAAAACTGTTTCGTATTCGTAACATTAAATCACGGAAAGGAACAGTTTTTTCTTACCTTACACAGATAGGTGTAGGATTTCATAAACTATGGCATTTTTTGTTTCCTGAGGGTACTTCTTATAAAAATAAAATTCACTGATTGTCCATTGCGTAGGATTGTATATCAATATCTTCCCTGTCTGCTCATCTGTTTCCATGCTGAACGGTATGCGGTTCATATGCTGTTTTGGTGATAACGTATATTCAATGAGGGATACATAGCAAAAGGAGGTAAATGCACTTGTAAGCTCACAGTGAAGAACGATTCCTGTCTGCATGCTCTGCCAACCGAAGGACTTCAGAATATTATCGTAAAAGCCGTCAAAAAGAAATTTGTTCATTCCCTCGCTGCGATTCCAGATATAGAGTGGAGAATACTCTTTTCCACTATAGGAATTACTGCTTTCTTTCATGAGGTAGGCCTTGCATATTAAATCTGGAAAGCCGTCGGTTTTGTGTCCGTTATCTGCTACGCGTTTTCTGATCAGCTGCATATCATATGAGTTTGGAAGCATAATTCTATATTGCATTGCTATCATACTATTCCTTCTTTCTAAACAGTCTTTGCCGTTTCTTTCATTATACTTTTATAGCATTCATGTGTATAATAGTTGTTAATGATGAAGCATATCATTTAAAATGATGGAGGCGGAATATGGAAAGTCTGGAGCTGCGTATATTTGTAAAGGCAGCGCAAACAAAATCAATTACAAAGGCGGCAGAGCAGCTCGGTTATGTACAATCCAATGTTACGGCACATATTAAAAAGCTAGAACTGGAATTAGGGACACCCTTATTTATACGTAGTAACAAAGGTATTACGCTGACAAGGGATGGGGAGCAGCTGCTGTATCGTGCTGAACAGATTATTATACAGCTTGATGAGCTAAAGCATGAACTTAATAAAAGGACAGCATCACTGGTCATTGGGGCAACGCAGACGATTGCAGGATTTCTCTTGCCGATGTGTATTGCTGAATACCGTAAACAATATCCCGAGGTATCCATTTCTGTACGTATACAGGATCAGGATCATTTGGAAGAGCTGTTACAACAGGGACAACTGGATTGTCTTCTTACGAATAGTGAATCTGCTATATTTGGGCAGCTGCTGTTTCAGCAGGAGGAAAAGCTGATGCTGATAGCACCATTATCCTGCTCGTGTATAGAGGATATATGGGAATATCCGCTGCTAGTAAACACTCTGCCATCCTGTCCGTATCGCAAAGCATTGCTTCGCTGGAAGTCGGCATTACATAAAAACGATACAGAAATCATAGAATATGATAGTCTGAATGGATTGCTCAATATGGCGGCAATGGGCGGATTTACATTGCTGCCCCAGCATGTGCTCTCAGAAAGTCTGCCGCTTCAACAATTTTATGTGAGGGAGCTACAGGGTACAAGGATCAAGCTGTGGATACCGGAACATGGAGCTGCGAATATGTGGAGTTCTTTTGTGATGCTATTGGAAAAGCAGCTGAAGCGTCATACGTCTGTATGCTTATAAAACACAAGCAGGCTGCGCATGCGGGGACGGTAGACGTGAAATTTACTATATGCTATTCTTTTTTTGGTTTTGATACAGGAAAGATAGGATTATGATAGTAGTATGATGCAGTACTTACTTCCTTTTGAAAATTACTGTTCATGCTGTTCAGATACAAAGACCTGTATCATTACATGCTCTTGTGTCTATGTATGAAGCATTTGCTATAGCTTTCGTGTGAGAGTATTCATTATACTCTTTTTTTTTCGTTAATAATCGACGAATCGTAATGAGATTACAGAAAATATATAGATAAAGGTGATAGGTTATTGACAAATGCGGTGTACTATTTGTATAATACACTTGAAGAGGTGATATGATGAACGTATTCAGTGATCTGAAGCTTAATAATAAAACGAGCGTTTATCTCCAAATCATCCAACATGTAAAGCGCAAGATTCTGAATAAAAGCATTGCTTGCTATACGCCGCTGCCCTCACGCAGAGAGCTGGCATCCTTTTTATCCATAAATCCCAACACGGTACAGAAATCGTATAAGCTAATGGAGGAAGAAGGTATTTTGCGTACCATGAGCAATGTAAAAAGTGTGGTCTATGTTGATGAGCAAATCATAGAACGGCTGCAGCAGGAAATGATTCAGGAAACTGTGGATGATTTCATCGCCAACTGCCGCGAATGCGGACTCCCATTTCAGAAGGTGATAGCTATTCTGAGCACACGTTGGGACATCTGATTTTTTGTTTATAAGAAGTGTACTACTTAAGTAATACAGAAAGCGAGGGACTTAGTATGCTGCACATTGAACATCTTACAAAGGATTACGGGAATGGACAGGGGGTATTCGATATCTGTCTGGATTGTGAAAGGGGACAGATCATCGGTCTTGTTGGAAGCAACGGAAGCGGGAAAACAACGCTGATCAAAACCATCCTGCAGCTTCTGCCTTTTCAGGAGGGAACGATTACATGGAAGGAATCGGAAATCAAGGAAATCTTTGATGATATAGCCTATATCACAGACACATTAAGCTTTCTGCCGGATATGAATCCAAGGACATATGGCGGCTTTCTAAAGGACTTTTATCCAAAATTTAACATGGAGCGTTACAACCGTATTTTACAGCATTTTGAAATTGACAGCCGTAAGAGGCTGAAGAAGATGTCAGCCGGACAGAAGCTGAAGGTTGAAATTGCTGCCGGTTTCTCACAGGGTGCACATCTGCTGTTACTGGATGAGCCGTTTTCCAATCTGGATGTATTCTCAAAGCAGGATTCTATCAAAATGCTGCTGAGTCTGTTAAACGATGAGGAAACGGTACTGATTTCCTCTCACGATATTGACGACATCGATAAGGTTATCGACCGGGCAGTTGTACTTCGCCGTGGCAGAATCGTTCAGGATGTCTGCATGGAGGAGCTACATGATCAGGGATTATCCTTAAAGGAATGTCTGAACGATATAGAAAAATATGATCCAAACAGAGTGAATCTTCTGTTTGAGGAAGGAAGTGATCCGCATGAAGAGCTTCCAGACGCATAGGGAGCATATTTCCAAGCTGATGTATTATCAGCTGCATCGTACAGGAAAGGTGTATGTGCTGTTTGCGGCTGTGCTGGTACTGCTGCCGCTGATTTCCATGAGTATAAAGGATATCTCGTTTTTTCAAAAGGGGTATTATAATGAATTTCTACTGACTCCAACGTGTGCACTTGTATTTCCTATTGTTATATTTTTATGGCTGCTGTATTCCATCTTTGATCTGAAGCGGTTGAAATGGAAATACAATGTACAGGACCGGGAGCTGATTCTGCCGGTTTCCCGAACAGATTTGATCCTGTCCAATATATTGTTTACGTTACTGAGTCTGTATGCCTTTTATGTAATGCAAAGCATCGTATATTATGCAGGATATCAGATTTATAATTTAAAAAGTCCGCAGATATTGCTGCACAACGGATTTTTCCTGTCAATGACGCGAACGCAGTATTATACCTCTATGTTTCTGCCGCTGCATGTCAGCGGATATCTGCTGCAGCTTCTGTACAGTGTAATCATGTCGCTGTTTGTTGTTTGTATCGGAAGATTCGGTTTTCGTAGAAATAAGCTGATCCTGTTTTTACTGCTTCTGTATATTCTGATTCCGGTTCTGATTAATCTCTATGGAAGCTATTATCAGGTAAACTTATATGATATGCCTGAGGGAATTGAGAAAACCATGTTATCCTTGTATATAAAAGTTTATTATAACGGCTGGCAGCGTTTGTATCTGATACCTGTATGCGTGCTTATGTTCGCAGGCTTACTAAGAAAAACGCGCCGTAAGGCATGGTAGGCAGGTGAAGAGTATGAAAAAATATTGCAGTTATCTACTGGTATGCATGCTGTGTCTGATCGTCTTGTTATCTCAGCTGGTTTCCAGCAGACGCAATGATTTCAGCGTGGGACTCAGTACAATAGCTGAACAGGAAAATAAGGCTGTGGGGGATCCTAAAGAAATTGAAGATTTACACTACTCGTTTTATATCGCAGATGCAATCATGAATGGCAAAAGTGTTGAAAGTGGAAATGCCTGGCGCATTGATGCGAAGGGAAATCACTTCCAGGTTACCTATGAGCCTCAAAAGATGTATACTACTTACCGTTACAAAGAATCAGAAGATACTTCAACTCTTGTAGATGTTAGACCTGTCTATGATCAGGAAACAATGCCGGTATCCGATAATGTGTTGAATTGTGATACCTATTACAGTGACGGTGCACCAGTTTGTAGTTATGAAGCAGATTTGAAGCAGTTATCGTATGAAATCGTTTTTGAACAATACGATACGTCGGGTAAAAAAGCTGAAAAATTGAAAAATAACTATACGAATACGTATACACTTCTGGCAAAGAGTGGAAAAAAGGATATACCGGTTACTTATAATGAAGCATACATCAGGGGAAAGAAACAAATGTATATAAGAACAACGTTCAGTAACGGAAATGCGGATGACAAATACGGAAATCTGAAAATTTATGAAGCTTCCAGGGCATCCATAGCAAAAATCCATGATGATACGTATATCAGTATCGGTGCCCTGCAGTTCGATGTGAATTTTGATATGGTGGATTTTGATAAGGATCCTACCGGAATTTATAAAATTGATAAGGCTGGGAAGGTATCACAAATCCTGTCGATGAATGTAAAAAAAGAGACTATTTTATATATGACGGCGTTCAAAGAACGTTTGGCAGCGGTTGTTGAAAAAAACGGTAAGCTGTACGGCCGTCTGTATTCCACAAATGGAAAGCTTCTGGATGAATTCTTGTTTGAAGAAGAACTAAATCAGACAAACAGCCTCATGCTGTATGCGGAAGAGGATGCTTTAATGTATATACAAGAACCGATTTATAACAGTATGGAGCGTGATGTGCGGATATATGATATCAGCGACAATAAGCTGAAACAGATAGACCGTATGGTGCTTGCTGAAAAACAAATAACGGCATCGGATGGCTTTATGATAGATGCCATACTGCATTATGACCAGGCAAAAGGCGTCCTGTATTCGATTGTTAATAATAACTCTACCCTGAGCATTACAGCACAAAATAAAAAGAAGGTATTATACAGCAGCAGCTTATTCGGTGATTACAGCGATGATGATAAGCTAGCACTTGCGGACACTGTAGAGCTCACCACGGCCAATGCCTATGAAAAAATAATTTCAGATTTTTTAAATACACAGAAAAGAAATATATTTGATATTCGTTTGTTAAAGGCTGGTGATGATACATGAAAAAATACATGATGTATCTTCTTCCTGCACTGCTTCTGGCAATTCCTCTTTCTTCCGCGGTTGTATGGACACAAAGAAATAATATGCATATGGGTTTGCGGGAAACAAAGGATAATGAATTTGCGGCTCTTGGTGATGCAGATGCTATTAAAAACCTTTCCTACCGGTTTACCGTTACGGATAGTGTCAATATCTGGCAAATTGACGGCAAAGGAAATCAGTTAAAGGCGGTGTATGATCCACAAGGTAAGACTGCACAGTTTGGGGTATATGATAGTGAGGAAAGCTATCAGCTGCAGCCTGTTTTTGAGGACAGCATGAAGATGAATTCATTCATAGATAGAACTGTATCCGACGTTGATAGCCGTTGGCATATGATAGGGAGTGTAGAAGCAATCACATATCGTTTACTGCATGAGAAAAAACAATTTGATGAAAAGCCGGATGATACAGGCATATCCTTTCGCATTTCATCTGTCCTGGATGAGCGGCCATTGAACATCAGCTATGATTTTACAGAGCCGCAGGCCACCCTGCAATGCGACATACAAAATGATACAGGCGGGGATCCGTATATGAATGCACGCATGATGGGAATGTATGAGGAAGGGCGTTATATGATTCCTGATAAATATGGGTTTTTCAATATCAATCCCATGCAATTCAGTATCGATTTTTCCCTTGTGAATATAGAAAAGAATCCGGGCGGTATTTACAAAATGGAACATGGGGTAGTAAAGAAAATTGTTTCCCTTCCACTCGGCTCTCAGGATATTCTGAGAATGACAAGTACGGATAAGCTGCTTGCCGTATTGACACTGGAGCATACAAATGAATTGTATATTCATACCTTTGACCACAGCGGGAAGGAGCTTGGAAACAAAAAGCTGCCTGTAAAGCTGGAGGATGCCACCGAGCTTCTGCTTCAGTTTGGAAAGGATCAGCAGCTGCTTGCCGGCTATCACCAAATGTTTGAAAAGGGAATTCATGTCCATGTTCTTGAACAGCGTAATCAGGGCTTGCAGCAGAAGGATGAAATCACGATACCAACAGAGCTGGCTGAAAGCACAGATCAAAAAATCCTGCAGTATGAGGATGGCATTTTATACTACCTGCAGGCAATCTACAACAATGAAGGACAGATTTATATCGGAGCTGCGAATAAGGATAAGGTTTTGTACAGCAGTGAAGTGTATGGGGAATATCAGGAGGATGAACAGCTTACCCCTCTTGACTTTTATAACCAAAAGGTATCCGCGTATGAGAAGCTGATAGCAGGCTTTACCTTTGATCGTGGAAGATCATTGGACACGCTGGAGCTGTTGGAAATAAGGTAGGTGAAAACTATGACGAGGGAATTTGAAAATCTGAATTTGCTTCTGTATTACCGCTGGAAGCGAAGCTGGAAATTTTATGGAATTGTCTTTGCAATCTATTTGATTACATGTCTGGGACTCTTGTTTATGAAGGGGGAACAGATTGGCTGGGTACGCTATGAGGTGTATTTTGGCTCACGCCCATGTCTGATCATGTTTCTTATTGCATTCAGTGTGCTTGTCGTGTATGGTGTAGCAACGCTTTTATACATGCAGCTGCGCTCAAATGCACTGCATCGTTATTTGATTCTTCCACGCTCCCGTGTAGCCTTCATGCTCTCGGAACTGCTTATGAATATCAGTGCCATCGTATTCCTGCTGTTGCTGCAGTATGCGGTGTATTATATAGGATATCGCTACTATATGACGCTTGCGCCCTTCTATAACCTGAAAAACGGTTTCTATTTATCTATTGTCAGAAGTGACATGCTGAAATACTTGTTCCCATTAACGATAACACAGCTTCTGATAATCGCATGCAGCATTGTAACGGTATCCGCAATGACGGTATATCTGGGCGTTTACTACCAGAAGCTGCAAAGCTATCTCCTTTTTATAGCTGCATTTGGCTGTATCCTTTATGTGTGGGGAAGTCCCTATGGCATACAGTTCTGCTTACAGCGCGGTATACAGCTGGCTCTCATGCTGCTGATTGCCGGCGTGATGGCACTGAGATTTCGATATGCAATGCTTCAGAATCAGTATGGAGGACGATAATATGAAACGGCATATGATCCTATTTCCTCTGTTGCTTGCTGCACTCTTTCTCATCAGTACCCTGCTGTATATGGCAAAGCCGCAATTTTCTCTTGTGCTAAAAACAAGCAGCGGGAATATCCGGGAGGTGGAGGGTCTGAAATACAGCCTGACGCTTGCAGATGATGCCATGCGCTGGGATGTTAGTGGCAACGGTGCTGAACTCACCTATACGACTGCATTTCTGAAGGAGAATGAATCACTTTCGCTGGAATATGCGACGTTCAGCGAGGGGTTTTACCTCTATATTCCACGCTTATTGGAAGGAAAAAAGCTTACAGATTATGAATTGGAACAAAGCAAGCCTGTAGACGATATGCGCTATGAGGAACAAACAACGGCGGATTTCTATAATGTTGATGATGTCAGCGTTGATTTGCTCGTGAAAACAGATAAAGGGTATGCATGCTTTCCAAGTGGCTTGCATCAGAGCTTTCCCAATTCCCGCAGCACCATCCTGCATCTGCAGGCGGATGATCAGCTGTATTTTAAAAGCAATCCCAAACGCTATGGTAAATTAAAAGGTGAGGGACTGTGGCATCCTTATACGAAGCTGAAGGATAAAACGCTTGTAACGCTATACGATGCAGGAAATGGCACCAGTGGACGATACCGTGTTTTTGAAATCGAAAAGGCCCTGAAAAGTGAAGATATGCCGGATATAAAAAAAGCAAGGCAGGAAACAAGGGTAGCTGAGTTTATTGTCTTTGATCCGTCAGTGGTTACAATTTCCGATATGATTAGCTATAACGATCAGCTGTATGTCGCTGTACAGAAAAATAACCAGAGCTGGCTTCAGCTTTATGATGCAAACGGACAGCTTATAAAGGAAGAAAAATTACAAAAAAATATCGTATTTCACCATTTTGATATACAGGAGGATAAGCTTCTCATATTGACATCCAAGCGGAATGAGAGCTATCTGGATGTGTACGATAAGGAAACGCAGTTTATGAGAATAACATCTCCGATTTCTCTTGCCTCATCCAAATTGAAGCTGCAGGGAAATAAGCTGTTTGCACTGAATCTGAAGCAGCTGGAAAACTCATCGCAGCATCAGCTGGAAATCAGTGTGTTTGATTCTAAGAAGCTGGTATTTGACGGGTATGTCAGGGGAGAGTTTGAAGAGGATGAAAAGGCGTATGCACATTTTAAACAGATACAAAGGGTAACTCCTGCAGAGCAGGATCAGCCGGTTATGCCGGCCGTGAAGGTTCGCGATATATATGCGTATGGCTTTAGGGAATAGACCGTAATGCGATAGTGCGGTCTTTTTCTTTGCAAAATATGCAGTAGAAAAAAAGGAAGGAATACCGTATACTTATAATATAGGAAATTAAGAATGACACAGCCAATGCGGTTGTGTTCTCACTTTATTTCCCGTAAGCATGACGTTTCATGTCAATAGCAAGAATTACAGCGATATACGTTTTCTTGGGTATCCGATATTACCACCCCATGAATGGCGTATATGAGAAAGAAGGTACACACATGAGCAATCTGCGCAAGGATCTGATTTTGTGGAGTGATACATTGCAGGACTTCCATCTTCCCCGCTGGGAGGAGCTGCCCAATTTTGATTTATATCTCGATCAGGTGATTACGCTGATTGAGGGATATCTGCAGCATCTCTTTGATGAGGAAAATGATACCATTTTAACATCCGCAATGATCAATAATTATGTAAAGCTGAAGTTGATACCCAAGGCTGAAAAAAAGCGCTATAACCGGGTACATATCGCCTATCTGATCGCTATTACCATTTTGAAACAGGTACTGACGATCAGTGAGGTAAAGCAGGGGATTGAGTATCAGGCCGGTATCAACGGTCTGAAGGAGGCATTTAATCTGTTTTGTGAAGAACAGGAAACGGCGATTAAGGCAGTCGCGGATCATATAAAGAAGCAGGACAGTGCCTTTCAACTGGAAGGGATCACTGTTCAGAATACGGCAATTAAAATGGCAACGATGTCATTTGCAGGAAAGCTTGTCGCAGAAAAGATACTCCATCTTCAAAATTCCTATACCAGACGGTTATAATTTCATATGTAAAACAGCTGCTTCCCAAACAAACGATGCAGCTGTTTTTTTAATGATGATTATGTAAATGATAGGGAGGTGCTGTTCTTGCGGTTTCCACAACAAGGATGCGAATTTGTTGGAATTTTGGAAACAGGGGATCCTCAGAAAGAATCTGCTGGATGGCATTTAAGCGTTTCGCACCATCCACACAGCGATACCCGTTTTCCAGTCTTTTGACATGAATGGGAAAATTCAGTCCGATGCGCTTCAGACTGCAGTATAAGGCGTCCGTATATGCGCATTTATTAAATTGTATATCATGTAAAGCAGCTGTTTCTATTTTCATAATTGCCTCTCATTCTTTGCTTTGTGTGTGACTACAGGTGTTGTAAGAAAGGGGGGAAAGCTTTTCGCTGAAATCGCTACTGCTATCCATCCCATCAAATTGTCACGCTTATTCTATCACATTTTTAAAAGAATCTGAAGAAATCTTAAAATGATGTGATAAGTATATGAAATATGTTACAATAGGCAAAGGTGATAGGGATGAAGGATTTTTTTACGTTTTATACAGATATTAAAGATATGGCAGTACCATTTACGGCGTTCAGCCTCTACCATATGCTCTTTCTGGCAGTATCGGCTGTTGGGATTGCGGTATTGTTTTCGTATTACCGGCGCCAGGATGCCGTGATACAACGCCGTATGCAGGTGATTATGGCAGTTTATTTTCTGGTGGAGGAGCTGCTGTATACAACCTGGCTGTTTCTGTTTTGCCATGATAATGTATGGCATCAGATTCTGCCTTTGGAATTATGCTCCCTGTGCGTTTATATGAATGCACTGACAGTATATTTAAAAAGGGATACCCTGCGTTTTTTCAGTGGTGTGGTTGGTCTTTGTGCAGGCCTTGTCGCTATGCTGTATCCGGCTAATATCAGTGAATTATATCCGGTACTATCTTATCGGACAATTAACTTTTATGCACTGCATGCGGCATTCGTACTGTTTGCGCTGATTCAGCTGCAGGATCATACGCTCTTGCAATATCATTATATGAAAAAGAATTTTCTGATCATTTGTGGCATGTTCACAACCGCATTCGTTATCAATCTGAATTTACATACACAGTATATGTTTGTCGGTGTACCGCCGAAAATCAGCTTCATAGCAAGTCTGTACAAGGTAACCGGTGTAATGATGTTTCTTCCGGTTATTCTGGTCACTCTGTTTTTGATACAATGCATTGTTTTATACATACTGCGCAAGGTATACCGTGTGGATAACAGGATTGCATAAGCACACAGGAAAAAGCCATATCCGAATGTATGTAGAAATGTCATAAACGCCTATGCTTCTTTAGCTCATAAATACGGTGGGATTTTGTTTAGGAAATATCTGAGTATTTCATCCCGGAGAGACACAGTATTTTGATTTGTGATAATTCTGTGATTTTTCAGTCAAATAAGTTTACAAATTTTACCAAAATGTAATACAATAGGTTTGTAAAGTTAAAAGGAGGATATTTGATTATGGCTAAATTTGTATGTAGTGTTTGCGGTTATGTTCATGAAGGGGATGCAGCTCCTGAATTCTGCCCAATTTGCAAGGCACCTGCTGAAAAATTCACAAAACAGGAAGGTGAAATGAGCTGGGCTGCTGAGCATGTGGTTGGTGTAGCACAGGGTGCTCCGGAAGATATCATGAAGGATCTGCGTATGAACTTTGAAGGTGAATGCAGTGAAGTGGGTATGTATCTGGCAATGGCTCGTGTGGCACATCGTGAAGGATATCCTGAAATTGGTATGTATTATGAAAAAGCAGCTTATGAGGAAGCAGAGCATGCCGCAAAATTTGCAGAGCTTCTGGGTGAGGTGATTACCGATTCCACAAAGAAAAATCTGGAAATGCGTGTAGATGCTGAAAATGGCGCAACTGCAGGAAAATTTGATCTTGCAAAACGTGCAAAGGCTCTGAATCTTGATGCAATTCACGATACTGTTCATGAAATGGCTCGTGATGAGGCAAGACACGGAAAAGCATTCAAGGGTCTGCTGGATCGTTATTTTAAATAATATGCAGAACAGGCAGCTGATATGGCTGTCTTTTTTTCTGGTAAGAATTTCGTTGTGGCTAGAAGTTAGAAAAATAAGAAAAACAGCTTTGAAGATCGGATAAAACTATGTTAGAAAAGAATTATAATATAATAAAGTTAAGGGATGAAGTAACTCTGTTTGTAGATAAATAATGCTATTTAAAGGTAAACGATATCATTTGAAGAGAAATAAGAGAAATGATATGAAAATAAACAATGTCATTTAAAGGTAAACGATATAATATGAAGAGTAATAATATCATTTAAAAATAAATGTCGCAATTTGTTTCTATGCTATACGATAAGATAAATATAATCGCATAGTTCATGAACATTTTCTTACAATATGGGAAGGCATTTGACATTTTCACGCAGATACGGTATACCTAAAGAAAAAGGATGGATGATATGCTGAAGCTGAACCACATCACACTGGAAAAAGAGGGACAGGAGCATCTGATTGAGGATGTGTCTTTCTGCTTTTCTGATACAGGCTTTATCAGTATGCACGGGGATGATGAAGACATGCTGCTGCAGCTGGCAAGGCTTCTTTCCGGCTTTTCCAAACCGGCCTGCGGGACACTGGAATACCAGGATTCTATCATCGAGCAATTCAGCGAGGATGAGCTTTGCCGCTACCGTACCTCCTGTACGGCTTCCCTGTTTTGTGATTTTCAGCTGCTGGAACAAAGATCCGTACTGGATAATATCCATCTTACCTCTCAGGTTGATGAGCAGGAGCTAGATGAATTATTGAAGCAGTGGGGACTTTATGGGAAAAAAGAAACATGGATCGAGGATCTGGATTTCGATGATCATATTCGCATGGTTCTTCTGCGCATTTTGCTGCGTCATCCCCAAATACTCATTGTATATCCGCCAAGCTCCCCCTTTTCCGCAAGAGAATGGGGAAGGATGTATCCGCTGCTGAAAAAGCTAAGCACAGAGCTTCTTGTGATTGTCATACAGGATGAAAACAGCTATACCTGGAGTGATCGTATCATTGAATTTGAAGCAGGCTATGTCATATCCGATTCCTGCGGTAAGGGAGCTGGTAAGGAAGCAGGCTTTGTTCAAGCTGTGGATTTTCATATGGAGCCTGCTATGGAAAAACGCATTTTAACCAGGCTGCATCATCGCTTTCGTTTGAAATACCTGCTGCTGATGCTCTTGCATTTAACCGCTTTTGTACTTGTATCAACTGCGGTTTTCTCTACCACACTGGATGTTACAGAGATTGAAATGCTGTATCTGAAGCAGAATAATCTCACCAGCATTGCAGTGGAAAAGCATGCGACTGGCACCAGTGGGGATATATATGAAAAAAAATATGTCCCTATGCAGGATTCCGATTTAAAAGCATTGCAGAAGGACTTACATGGGGATGTATTTGCCGGCTATGTACCTGTCAATACCAGCATTGCCACACAGATAAGCTATCTTACCTCTGCGGATAACTATGCAGTAATTGAAATGAAGCATTCCGAAATGGCAGGCCTACAGAACCTATATGGCCATTATCCTGAAAATGTGTATGAGACCGCAATTACCTATCAGACTGCCTTGGATTTATTTTCAGCGACGGAAGGGGTACAGGCACCTGAATTTTATTTGTATCAGACGGTAAGCTGGTATGGTCTGCCGCTGACAGTCACCTGCATTATAGATGAAAAGCAGTCAAACAGCAACCTCTCTTTGAATATGACAGGCTATGCAGGCAGTACGCGTGAGGCATCTAGTCTGAACAGCCGTTCCCTGTATGTTTATCCAGGCTTTCACAAACATCACAATATGCAGGAGCAGCAGGCATTTGTACCTTCTCATAAACGGTTTATTGATACCCTGACCCTGCGCTCCTATGAGGTTGGCAATATATATCCGATTCCCTATGCGAACGCCTATTATTTCTATGACGGGAAACAGCTGCATCTGGATAATGACGGGAATAATGAATCTATGGTCAAAGAGGACGAGGTTCTTCTGGATTTTTCCATGGCGTTGAAGCTTGGCTATCAGTCGCGCTATATTCAGGGCTTTCGTGACGGCGGGGTTTCCTGGGATATGCGTGAGGCTGATTACTGCAGCTTTATAAAGAACTGGATCGGTAAAACGATACAGGTACAGGCATATGCGATCGATACGGCACCGGATGACAGTACTCTGATGAAGAAAACCGTTACAATCAAAGGCTTTTTGTTTCCTATCACCTGGGAGTTTGATGAGAACTATGTAAAAAGTGAGGGAAGTATTCTGATGAATAAACATGCGGTAGCCGACAGTATGCAGCCAAACAGTATGATACAGAGTGTTTATTTTCATACGGAAAAGGAAGCGGATATGCGCGGAGCATTGCAGTATCTGCGTCAGCATCCTACATATTCTGCTTTTTTCAGCCGCTCCCGTCTGTTACAGTTTTTTGTAGTTGATTTAAAGAAAATGAGCTTTCTTTTGTTTATGAGCGGAGGTTGTGCGATGCTGTTATCCATCACCCTGCTTATACATCTGTTAAATCTGATTATGGAGGATGGAAAAAAGGAAATGAGCATTTATTATATGTTTGGGGAGCATATGCATGTATTAAAGCAGTTTTATGAGCAGCATATGAGTACCCTTCTGCGCAAGCATACTATTGCCGGCTGTCTTATGGCAACCTTGGTGGTAGCTGTATTTGTGGGTATGATTTATCTGAAGCTGTCCGCAGATATTTCCATTCTGCTGTCACTGTTTTTGCCTTTACTGGTTGCGGCTGCATATCTGCTCTGCATGATTTTCCTGATTCATCAACTTGTAAAACGGAAATGTATTGTTGAGGAGCTGTTTTGTGATGAGGAAAACAGAAAAGTATGATAAAATAACCGGGTAAGTGAGGATGATTATGAACGAACAATTTTTAAAGCGTATGCAGCTGTATATGCAGGAGGACTATGAGGCTTACCTGAAAACATTGGATGAGGAAGCCTTTCGTGGAATCCGCGTGAATACAGCAAAAATTACGGAAACAGACTTTTTAAAGCTTGGCATATGCGATTGCCGTCCCTCTGCCATCTGCCCCCAGTCCTTTTATATACCAAAGGATTTAAAGGGGCTTGGTAATCATGTTGCACATCTGGCAGGCTTGTTTTATATGCAGGAGCCCAGTGCATCCAGCGCTGTTGAGGTGTTGGATGTACAAAGCGGAGACTGGGTGCTTGATATGTGTGCTGCCCCCGGAGGAAAGAGTACGCAGATTGCTGCTAAGCTGAAGGACAGTGGATTTCTTGTAAGCAATGAAATTGACAGTAAGCGTGCGGGTATTCTTTTATCCAATATGGAGCGTCTCGGCTTTTCCAGATGTATGATAACAAATACGCGTCCTCAGCAGATTGCCAAAGAAATGGGCGGTTGGTTTGACCGCGTTCTGGTTGATGCACCCTGTAGCGGTGAGGGAATGTTTAAAAAGCATTCCAAGGCGATGGAGGATTGGAGTGAGGAGCATGTAAAGGCCTGCGGACAGCGGCAGCAGCACATTCTGGATAGTGCCTATACAGCATTGAAGAAGGATGGCATTCTCGTATACTCCACCTGCACGTATGCGATGGAAGAAAATGAGCAGGTGATATATGCATTCTTACAGTCGCATTCGGATATGGAGCTTGTGGACTGCGGTGTGTCCTTTGGACGTTCTGGTTTGCCTTATGAGAAGCTGGAGCATGAAAAGCTGAGAAGGATTTTTCCTATGGATCAGGGGGAGGGGCATTTTGTAGCCAAGCTTAAAAAACACGGAAGCCAAATGGAAAGCAGGAAAAAAGAAATGAAAACGGCTGTGGTACCACCGTTTGTGACACAGTTTCTAAAGACCTCATTATCCAAACAGCCGGCTTATCTCATGGAAAGCAACGGGCGTGTGTATGCGATGGAGCAGCCATTTCTGAAGCTGAAGGATATCCGCATTCTTCGTCAGGGGTGTCAGATCGGTGAGCTTATTAAAAATCGCCTGGAGCCGCATCAGCATTTTTATGTTTCCAATGCCTATGGCAAAGATATCCTGCAATCCTATGAAATGAACGAGGAAGAATGCCTGCTTTTCCTACAGGGTCAGCAGCTTTCTGTCCCCGGCTATAAAGGCTATACAAAAATGCTGTGGCATGGCTATGCTGTCGGGTTCGCCAAGGGGGATGGCACTGTTTTGAAAAATAAATATCCAAAGGGACTGCGAATCCATTAAGCAGAGGTTTATTGAATGGAATATCATGACGGCGTTAAACTGCGTCGTTTTTTCTATTGAAAATAACATCATCAAACAGCTTATCACTTCTGTCGGATAAAGTATTTCACAGTGCATGGGACAGTCTGTTGGAATGGTGAGTATTGCTTACTTTAAAATAGTGAATGCACATAGGGGGATATTACAAAAATGATGCTGGGCTGTAAAGGATTCCCTTTTGGAAAACCGTTTAAGAATTTGTTGCGGTGGATAATGAAAGGGGCATCGATGTATGTTATAATGAACCAAACAGGACAGGTACTATTATCCTTGCTGCAGGGTATCATAGGAATGCAGATTGTCTTATGGACAGGAAAGGAGTAGAAAATGAAACCAAGTAAGAGAAAAATACCGGTTGGTTTATCCAATTAT
>ENA-OWPN01001568-OWPN01001568.1-human-gut-metagenome-genome-assembly--contig:-NODE-1568-length-19661-cov-4.867745_pt1 | contig 19661 bp, 14 predicted proteins | sample MGYA00248266_ERZ651850 | MGnify/ENA primary metagenome ERZ651850 (study PRJEB26924, sample SAMEA4378296) | human gut metagenome | biome: human gut; feature: human-associated habitat; material: faeces... | reverse complement strand
CTCTTGCGAGCTGCCCGATTTTCGTGGAATTTACAGCCCAAGCGCTTCCCGCCAGATGCGGATGTAGGTTCTGGCCTGGGACTGGCTTTCGCCCTCGGCAGCCATACGGAGCAGCGGCTCCGTGCCGGAGAAGCGGCAGATGACCCAGCTTCCGTCGGTGAAGTAGACCTTGCAGCCGTCGGTGCGGTTGATTTTCTCCACGGTGTTGCCGAAGTCCGGCACCTCCAGCTTCACGAAGAGCTTCTCCTGAAGCTCCGCCTTCCGCGCCTGGGTCATGGTGAAGGCGGCGTCTTCGTAATACAGCATCCCATACTTGTCGGTGATCTCCCGGTACAGCTGGGACACGGACTTGCCGGTGACAGCCAGCATCTCCACCAGCAGAGCGGCGGCGTAAATGCCGTCCTTGCCCGCGATGTGGCCCCGGACAGCCAGACCGCCGGAGGACTCGCCGCCGATGACGGCGTTGGTCTGCGCCATCTTGGCGGAGATGTACTTAAAGCCCACGGGGACTTCGTAGCACTGCTGCCCCATATCCTTGGCGACCCGATCCAGCAGGTGGGTGGTGGAGTTGTTGCGCACGCAGGGACCCGACCAGCCCCGGTATTTCAGCAGGTAGTAGTAAAGCAGAACCAGCAGGGTGTTGGGATGGAGGAACGCGCCCTTCTCGTCAATAACGCCCAGACGGTCGGCATCGCCGTCGGTGGCCACGCCCAGATTGCAGCCGTTGTCCACCACGTAATTGCTCAGCAGCTTCAGAGTGTCGGCGCTGGGGGCAGGCATCTTGCCGCCGAAGAGGGTGTCGTGCTGCTCGTGGATCACGTCCACGTCACACCGGCAGGTCAGCAGAATGGTGCGCAGGCTGCTCTGGCTGACGCCATACATGGGGTCGATGGCGATGCGCAGGTGGGCGCGCTTGATTTTTTTGGTGTCCACCACCTGCAAAATGCTGTCGATGTACTCGTTGAAGGGGTAGCCCTCCCGGATCAGACCCATATCCTTTGCCTGATCGTAGTCGATGGACTTGACGTCCTCGGGCTTGAGGAGGGCGATCTGCTCCTCGATCTTTCCGGTGACGACCTGATCGGCGTCCCGGCCGCCGGCGGTGAAGACCTTGATGCCGTTGTAGATTGCGGGGTTGTGGCTGGCGGTGACCGCCAGACCGTAGGGGGTTTGCATCTGCTTGACGGTGAACATGATCAGCGGGGTGGGGGAGGAACGGGCAACCACAAAGACGTGGAAACCGTAGCCTGCCAGAACCTCCGCCGCCCAGTGGGCGGATTCCTTGGACAGGAAACGCCGGTCATAGCCCACACAAATCTCCTTGCCCTCGTGTCCTTCCAGCAGCATCAGCTTGCACAGGCCGGCCACCACCAGACGGATATTCTCTTTGGTGAACTCGTCTGCGATAATCGCCCGCCATCCACCGGTACCAAATTTAATCATCTTGATTTTCTCCTCTCCCGGCTTTTCGCCGGATAAATTTCGATTGACCAAGCTATGCGCCCCCACCGGGGTAATGGCCTTAGCCCATGACGACCTCCACGTCGCAGACGGTACCAACGGGCAGAACGGGCAGCTTGCGCACCTGCTTTCCGTTCACGGTGATGCTCCTGACGCCCTTTTCCACGGCGTCGGGGTTGGTTACATGGATGCGGTACTCCCCGCCCCGCCACTTCCGGCGGACGGAAAACTCCTTCCAGTCGGCGGGGATGCAGGGGTCGACGGTGATGCCGTCGAAATCCGGACGGATGCCCAGCATATACTGGGTGGCCGCGAAGTAAGCCCAGCCGGAGGAGCCGGTCATGAAGGGATGCCGCGCCCGGCCGTAGGCGGTGTGATCCTTGCCCACCACGAACTGGCAGTAGGCGTAAGGCTCGGACTGGCGAACCTCGATGATATCATTTTGCAGTGCCGGGCATAGGGCGTTGTAGAACTTCATTGCCCGGGTGCCGCGCCCCAGAATGGCCTCGGCGCACCATGCCCAGGGGTTGGGATGGCTGAACACGGCGCCGTTTTCCTTCAGACCCGGATACACCCGGGTGACGAAGCCGATGCTGTCGTCGGGGGTGGTGAAGCAGGGGGCGTTGAGCATCAGGCCGTAGGGGGTGTACAGGTACTCGTCCACGCTGTCCATGGCGGAGATGCCGTGCTCGTGGTCGGCGACCCCGGAAAGCACCGCCCAGGTGTTGCTCTCCATGTGTACCCGTCCTTCGGTATCCGCCTGGGTGCCGATCTTGCGGTTTCCGGCGGTGATGCCGCGGATGTACCACTTGCCGTCCCAGAGGACGGACTCGCTGACTTTTTTGACGTGCTCGGCAATCCTTGCATATTCGGCCGCGTCCTTCGTTTCCCCCAGCTGCTCGGCCAGAGCAATAAAGTTCCGGAGCGCCCAGTGGTGCAGGAAGCTGACCATGGCGCTTTCGCCGCCGCCCAGGTTCAGGCAGTCGTTCCAGTCGGCGCGCAGACCCTTGCAGATGCCGTTGATACCCACCTGCCGGGCGGAGAAGTCCAGAATGCGCTTCATATGCTCGTAGACCGTACCCTCGCCGCCGTCGGCGTAGGTCACCACCTGATGGGCAAAGGCCATGTCGCCGGTCTCCCGGATGTACTGGACGATGGCGGTCACCAGCCACAGGGCGTCGTCGGCGCAGGCGTCCTTCAGACCGTGGACAATCTGGCTCTTATCCGGGGTGGGAACCACCGTGGGGGACTTGAAGGACTGGGGCTTTTCCTCCGGCTCGAACCAGCGAGGCTCAAACAGGTGCAGGCCGTAACCCTCCTTGGTCAGCGCCCGCAGCAGCTCAATAATGCGGCCGCGGCACTTGTCGGGGTTGGAATGGGGAATCGTCATGGCGTCCTGAGCGGTGTCCCGGTAGCCGAGACCCGTTCTGCCGCCCACCTCGATGAAGGAGGTGAACCGGGAGAACATGACGTTGATCTCGCTCTGATACAGGTTCCAGATGTTCAGCTCGGTGTTCATGCCCTCGTTGGGGGTGGACACCTGTAAGCAGCTGAGCTTGTCGTCCCAGAATTTTTGCAGACGGGCAAAATCCTCGTCGGCTCTGGCCTGAGTGTACTTCCGGCGCATTTTCTTGCCGGCTTCGATGCCGCCCTCGCCCAGGAGGAACAGGAGGCGGGTTTCCTCGCCGGGCTGAAGGGTGAGCATCTTCTGCAGGACGCCGCAATGATTGCCGCCCTTTTCAAAAGAGCCGCCGCACACACCGGCCTCCACCACCAATGGATTGCGTTCGGTGCGGTAGCCGCCGATAAAGCTGTCGCGCAGGCTGTCAAAGCCGTCGGGGGTAAAATCGGAAGTAAAGAACTGATACCCGTCCTCTTCATAGTAGAGGTCGTTCTCGATGACGCCGTCTTCGTACCGGCTGCCGGTGGCGTACAGGCTCATCTGGAAATTCTTGTTGTCCATGTCCACCTGGTGGAAGCTGAATTCCAGATAGGAGAACACGGAAAGATGGCGCACTTTATCAGAATCGTTGCGCAGCTTCACGTCCCAGATCTCCACGGGGTCGTCCATGGCGACGAAGAGCTTCTGCTCGGCGTCGATGTCTGCGTAATCGGAGTGATACTTGATATAGCTCAGGCCGTGGCGGCAGGAGAAATGCGCCTTGGGCTTGCCCACAGGCTGCCAGGAGATGCTCCAGTAGTCGCCGGTGTTCTGATCCCGCAGGTACACGTAGTGTCCGGGGCCGTCCATGGGAACGCCGTTGGGACGGAACCGGGTGATGCGATGGTATTCGGGAGTCTTGTACAGCAGGTATCCGCCCGCCGTGTGGTTGAATACGCCATACATATCCTTGAGACCGATGTAGTTTGTCCAGGAAACGGGGACGTCTACCCGATCGATGACGTATTCCCGACGCTCATTGTCGAAGTACCCATAACGCATAAGATTACCTCCGCCTGATTTGGGATTTTTCACAATGAGTATATCAGAAAAGCGGCGGCTTGAAAAGGTCTGGAAATGCACCTTCTTGCCTGTCGTTGCACTTTATTTTCCAAAGTGAACAATTCCAGACTTTGACAAGCCTACTGCGCTGAACTATAATGGCAGAAGGATGAAAAATAAGGAGCGTGGATACCATGAAATATGATGTCATCGCCTACTGCTGGAACGATGCCCTGGCGGGCTTCACCCAGGAGGACGCCCGGCGCCTGACCCATGTGAATCTGGCCTTCGGACTCATTAAGGACGGACTGCTGGATCTGCATCTGCTGAAATATCTCCATCTGCTGCCCAGGCTGCGGGCGTGGAATCCGGAGATGAAGATCGTCCTGTCCGTGGGCGGATGGGGCGCGGACGGCTTCTCCCACATGGCCATGACGGAGGAAGGCCGTCGGAAGTTTGCCCGATCCTGCCTGGACGCGGTGGAAAAATATAATCTGGACGGCATTGACATTGACTGGGAGTACCCCTGTAACGACGCCGCGGGCATCGGTGCAGACCCGAGAGACAAGGAGAATTTTACCGCTCTGCTGAAGACTTTGCGGGAGTATCTGGGAGAAAAGCGTATCGTGTCCGTGGCCGTGGGCGCGAGCCGGCGGTGCATTGCGGATACCCAGATGGATAAGGTTGCGGAAATCGTGGACTATGTGCAGCTCATGACCTACGACATGGTGGACGGCACCCGCGCCGGACATCATGCGGCTCTCGGCGCGACCAAAGGCGACAAGTCCGGCCTGAACACCCGGGACATCGTGGAAGCCTACCGTCGGGCGGGCGTTCCCTACGAAAAGCTCATCATCGGCGCGGCCTTCTACGGGCGGCACTTTGCGGTCACGTCCTTTGAAAATCACGGCCTGCTGCAGCCCTCCGGCGGCGGCCTGCCCGGCCCGTCCTATGGGGAGATCACCCCGGAATACCTCCGGGAGAACAACTTCCGGGTGTACTGGGATGCCGACGCAGAGGCAAATTACCTTTGGAACGGTAAGACCCTGGTCAGCTACGAGTCCCCCAAGGCGGTGCGCCTGAAATGCGCGTACGTCAAGGAGAAGGGGCTTCTCGGCATCATGTACTGGGAACATGGGAACGACCCAACCCGGGAACTGCTGGGCGCCATTGCGGACGAGATTCAATAAGACCCCAAAATGCGGGCGACCCCGTCAGGAGCCGCCCGCTGCTGTGTTATTTTTCCAGAATCAGCGTGCCGGTCTCCGCGTCCAGCGATGCCTTGATGTGTTCGGCGGCCTCGGCGGGGGTGAGCTTCAGCTGCTCGCCGGTCTTCATGTTCTTGACGCTGCACTTGCCCTCCGCGATCTCGTCCTCGCCCAGCAGGACGGCAAAGGGAACCTTCAGCTTGTCGGCGTAGGCCATTTTCTGCTTGAACTTCTTCTGCTCGCAGTACAGCTGCACCCGCAGCCCCGAAGAGCGCAGCGTCTCCGCCAGCGCGATGGCCGGGGCAATGTCTCCCATGGGCAGCACCAGCGCGTCCGCAGGGGCGCAGGGCAGCTCGGGGTTCAGAAGCCCCTGCTCGTCCAGAACGTAGAACAGCCGGGTCAGGCCGATGGAAATGCCCACGCCGGGCAGCTGCTTTTCGATATAGTAGCCCGCCAGATTGTCGTACCGGCCGCCGGAGCATACGGAGCCCAGCTCCGGGTGATCCAGCAGAAGGGTTTCATAGACGGTGCCGGTGTAATAGTCCAGCCCCCGGGCGATGGTCAGGTCAACGACGAAGTTTTCTTCCGGCATTCCGAAGGCCGCCAGGTTGGAAGCGACCACCTTCAATTCGCCGAGACCGGTATCAAAGGTCTCGTTCCGTCCCGCGTAATTTTCCAGCGCGGCAAGGACTTCCGCATTGGTTCCCTTGATGGAGATGAAGGCAAGAATGTCATCCGCCTGCTGCTCTGTCAGGCCGCAGTCCTCCAGAAGAATGACCTTCACCTTGTCAACGCCGATCTTGTCCAGCTTGTCCACGGTGCGCATGATGTCGCCGGACTTCTCCGTCAGATCCATCATGGCGTAGAAGCCGTTGAGAACCTTCCGGTTGTTGACGTGAATCTGGAACCGGGTCAGGCCGAAGCCCTTGAATACCTTATAGATAATGGCAGGAATTTCCGCCTCGTTGAGAATGTCCAGCTTGCCGTCGCCGATGATGTCGATGTCCGCCTGATAAAATTCCCGGAACCGGCCGCGCTGCGCCCGCTCGCCCCGGTAGACCTTGCTGATCTGGAAGCGGCGGAAGGGGAAAGCCAGCTCGTTATAGTGCAGGGCAACATATTTTGCCAGCGGCACCGTCAGGTCGAAGCGCAGAGCAAGGTCGCTGTCGCCCTTGGTGAAGCGGTAGATTTGCTTTTCCGTCTCTCCGCCGCCCTTGGCAAGCAGAATCTGGGCGTCCTCGATCACCGGGGTGTCCAGAGGGGCAAAGCCGTAGGAGGCGTAGGTCTTGCGCAGAACCTCCGCCATGCGGTCAAATTTCAGCTGCTTTTCCGGCAGCAGCTCCATAAAGCCGGACAGTGTCCGGGGCTTGATGATCTCCATAGTTATCCTCTCCATATCGGGTCGCGGGACGCAGGACAGAGGGGTACTCGACAATCCAGAGTACCCCGTATCTCCCGCCCGTGTGTATTATCAGTAACGGGTCTTGTTGTGCAGCATTTCCCGCCAATCCAGATCGCCCCGCTGCAAGCCCATGATGAGCATTTCCGCCGAGGCCAGGTTGGTGGCGATGGGAACATTGTGCCGGTCGCAGTGCCGGATGGTCTCGATCATCTGGGCATCGTCCCAGGGATCGGTGGTGTTGGGGTCGGTGAACAGCAGCACCAGGTCAATTTCGTTGTAGGCAATGCGGGCGTTGATCTGCTGATGACCGCCCTGCTTGTGGGAAAGCAGCAGCGTAATGGGCAGACCGGTATTGTCCGCAATCAGACGGCCGGTGGTGGCCGTGGCAAACAGATTGTGCTTCATGAGGACGCTCTTGTAGGCGGTGCAGAATTGAACCATCAGTTCTTTTTTCTTGTCATGCGCCAAAAATGCGATATTCACAACAGTCACTCCTTAATTGTATATGTATCCGTTATCAGCGGAGGGCGATCGGTTCGTGGAAGCCCTGAATGCGTCTGGCAATTCTGCGGCTTGCTTTTGCCGCCTTGCAGTTGGGGGAATAGCGAAGAAGACTCTGGCCGAAGGATGCCGCGAGGGTCACATGGGGATCCTCCGGGACGATTCCCACAAGGGGCAGTCCTGCGGCGTCCATCACGTCGTCGATGGTCAGGCACACCGTACCCAGCATATTCTTGTCCACCCGGTTGACGATGAGGCGGATGTTTTTCTTGCCCATCAGCTCTAATAGGTCGCCCACCCGGGAAGCGTCCCGCACGGCGGCGGGGCCTGCCCCCGTGACCAGAAGAAAACGGTCGGCAAACTGCGCCGCCAGCCGGAAACCGGCGTCCACCCCGGCGGGGGCGTCCAGGAACACGTAGTCGAACATCTGCCGCGCCCGGCTGAGCATTTCCCCGAATGCGGCGGTGTCGATCTTTTCCACCGGGCAGTTCATGGGGGCGGTCAGAAACGCGAGGGTAGGGTAGACCGGGTGCCGGAAGGCGTCCTCCAGGGAGTAGCCCCCCTCGGAGACGTCCCAAAAGGACAGCGCGCCGCATTCGGAAAGCCCCAGAGAAATGTCCAGATTCCGAAGCCCCACGTCGCAGTCGATGCACAGAACCCGTTTTCCTTCTTTTGCAAGAGCAGTGGCGAGGGCGGCGCAGACGGAGGTTTTTCCAGTTCCGCCCTTCCCGGACACAACCGCGAAGAGTTCACCCACGCGCCATCGCCTCCAATGCCAGAATATAACCCCATTATAAAGGGATTTTTCACAAAAAGCAAGAGGAATTTCGCCCTTTTTGAAATGGTTTTCATCACAATGAACAAAAATATTTTTCCACCGCCGCCTTTTTGGCTGCGAGGAACGCAAAATATGTCGCGCCGCCGCAAAAAAGGGTTGCGCATGAAGGAAAGCTGGTATATAATATTGGGTGAAATTACGGGCATACGCCCGGATATTGGAGGGAATGTTCCATGTTCAATGCAATGATTGAAACGCTGAAAGCGAACCCCAGAAAGATCGTTTTTACCGAGGGTCACGACGCCCGCATTCTGGAAGCCACCGACCGTCTGGTCAAGGGCGGCTTCCTGACCCCCATCCTCATCGGCAACGTTGACGTTGTCAAGGCCAACGCGGCCAAGGGCGGCTACAACATCGAGGGCGTCGAAATCATCGACCCCGAGACCTATCCCGAAATGGACGCCATGGTTGACAAGATGGTGGAGCTGCGCAAGGGCAAGATGACCGCCGACGAGTGCCGCAAGGCGCTGTCCAAGGGCAACTACTTCGGCACCATGCTGGTGAAGATGGGCTACGCCGACTCCCTGCTGGGCGGCGCGACCTACTCCACCGCCGACACCGTCCGTCCCGCTCTGCAGATCGTCAAGACCAAGAAGGGCGCGCATCTGGTGTCCTCCTGCTTCATTCTGGTGCGGGGCGACGAGAAGCTGGCCATGGGCGACTGCGCCATCAACATCAGCTATGAAGACTCTGTTGACAAGGAAGGCAACGTGACCCTGCCCGCCGCCCAGAAGCTGGCGGAGGTTGCAATTGAGACCGCCAAGACCGCCAAGGTCTTCGGCATTGACCCCAAGGTTGCCATGCTGAGCTTCTCCACCAACGGCTCCGGCAAGGGCGGCACCGTGAAGCTGAGCCACGACGCCACCGCCATCGCCAAGGAGATGGACCCCGAGCTGAAAATTGACGGCGAGATGCAGTTCGACGCCGCCGTCGCTCCCGAGGTCGGCCAGCTGAAGTTCCCCGGCTCTCCCGTTGCCGGTCACGCCAACACCTTCATCTTCCCCACCATCGAGGCGGGCAACATCGGCTACAAGATCGCCCAGCGTCTGGGCGGCTTCGAGGCCTACGGCCCCATCCTGCAGGGTCTGGCGGCGCCCATCAACGACCTGTCCCGGGGCTGCAACGCCGACGAGGTCTACAAGATGGCCATTATCACCGCCGCTCTGGTGTAATCGAAATCTACATAAAATGCCGGCTCACATGAGCCGGCATTTTCGCTATAAAACGGCAAAGTGAAAAATTTTTCCTGCAAAGTGTAACCTTTCCCGAAAAAATCCCTCTTATAGGGTGAGGACCCAAAAAGAAACGGAGGTGTTCCCTCAGTGGAAGACGAAAAGATCATCGACCTGTATTGGGAAAGGAAGGATGAGGCCATTATGGAGACCCAGGCGGCCTACGGACGGCAGCTGCAAACCATCGCCCAGCGCATCGTCCAGAGCTACGAGGACGCGGAGGAAAGCGTGAACGACACCTATCTCGCCGCGTGGCGGACGATCCCGCCCAAGCGCCCGAAGTATTTCTTCGCGTATCTCGCGAAAATATGCCGGAATTTTGCCTTTGGCAAGCTGGACTGGCTTGATGCGGCCAGACGGAAGGCCGAGGTGGTGACCCTGAGCGAGGAAATGGAGCTGTGCATTCCCGACACCAGCCGGGATTCCGCCGCCGAGGGGCGGGAGATCACCCGGGCGCTGAACGCATTCCTCGGCACGCTGACCCCGGAGAACCGGCGGCTGTTCGTGCGGCGGTACTGGTACGTGGACACCGTGGCGGAGATCGCCCAGCGCTACAACATGAGTGAAAGCAAGGTCAAGACCCGGCTCCACCGCATCCGGGAAAAGCTGCGGGTCTATCTGATGCAGGAGGGAATTGCCGTATGACAGGAAAAGATATGCTTACCGCCATGAGCGGCATTGACGGCCGCTACATTGAAGAAGCCGCCCCGGCGGCCGCGCCAAAACGGCGAAGCCTGCGCCGGCCGCTGCTGGTCGCCGCCGCCATTGCCGCGGCGCTGCTGCTGGTGGGCTGCGGGATCGTGTACGCCCTGCGTTTGCAGGATATGTCCATCGGCAAAGCGACCTACACCCAGCGCTTTGACGACAAGGGCAAGGCCATCGACCCGGTGGAAAAGAGCATGGACATCATAACGCCCTACGGCCGCAGCGGCGACGCCATCCAGCAGGCATTGAAGGAATGGTACGAATTTCAGGAGAGCTACGACCCGGATTATTTGCTTGCAACCAACGAACCCGACATTCCGGACATTCCCAACCAGTACGAGTACACCTACAGCTGCTATACCCAGGAAATGGTGGACAAGGTGGACGAGATCGCCGCAAAGTACAATTTGAAGCTGCTGGAAGAATGGATACCCTTCCAGCGGTATCAGAGCGACATTTTCCTTGAGGAAACCGGCATCCAATCCCTGCTGCTCCCGGATTCCGGCGCACAGATTACGGGTATGGTGGGAATGCTCTATCCGCCCTACAATTTCAGCATGGAGTTTAACCTTGTGACGGAAAATGCCGGAACATTGATGACGTCCTATGGCTACGCCCGGAAGGACTATTTCCCCCGTGCGTTCCCCGGCGGAATGGACATCGATGCCTATGAGCAGTGGGATCACACCACTCCGGGCGGCACGAAGCTGCTGCTGGCATTGAGCGGCAAGGGACAGGGCGAGATCATTGCCGAGCAGGAAAACGCCATGATTATGATAAGCATTGACGGAAACCGTGCCACCAGCCACACCAACTATCCGGATGCCAGCGAGGTCATGACGAAGGCGGAACTGGAATCCATCGCCGATCAGTTCGACTATTCCGTCCAGCCGAAGGAAGTGGACAGAGCCGTCGTAGAGGAAAAGCTGGCCGCAGCGGAGGCGGACTATCAGGCGGAGCATACTTATGTTCCAGAAACCTACGCGGACTTTTCCGATTATCTGAAGAGAAATATCTTCCCCAATGAAAACAAACAGTACACGTTCTATGACCTGACCGGAGACGGCGTGGACGAGATGCTGCTGGGGTATGACGGCGCTTTTGTCGAATTTCTGACCATGAGGGATGGCGAGGTCGTGTCCGAGATATATGGAACAACCTATCTGTGTCAGGGAAACGTCTGGGAACAATACGACCCGCCAGAAAGGTATTGGGATATTGAGCAGCACACCTACTCTAAATCCGTAGACGGAGGATATAGGGATATGATTGTCTCCGTGAAGCGCGAGGGTAGCCAGTGGTATCGCAGCTATGACATTTACGAACGGGACAAAACGGAGATTTCTCACGACGAGGCCGCGGCCATCATAGCGAAATACCCCAGAACACAGCTGGACTGGAAGCCGCTGATGGACTATCCCCTTGACGAAAGCGGGCAGACTCTGAGAGACTATCTGAACGCGAAAGATGTCCGCCTGTCCGATGATGAGCTGCTCCAGATGTACAAGGACTATGCCAGCAGACAGGATTCCTTCTATACCCATTACCGGATTATGGACATCAACGGTGACGGGGTAAAGGATCTTCTGCTCAGCGGCGACGGTGAATATTACTGGTGGGGCATGACCTACCGCTATGGCATCCTGATGAACCTTGTTACGTGGGATTTCTACCTGTGCGAAGACAACATTATGGAGCGGGATGAATTGGTTCGCAGGGGGGAAGGCGTTGAGATAGATGGGACATCTTTCTTCCGTTACAACGGCTTCAACCGGGAAGAGCTGGACTTTGTTGCCTACAACAAAGCGACGGCCTCCTGGCAGTCCGATTATATCGGCACCCCCATGTCCGAAGCCGACGCCAAGGCGATTCTCGCCAAATATTCCCGCGTCGATCAGGGAATGCAGCCCATTTCCCAGCTGCTGAACGGATAAATGTTTACGCCGTACCCAAACCCGGGTACGGCGTGAATGTTACTGTTTCCCCGCTTTCAGCAGCTTGCGGAAAAACGTGAAGAAAGTAATGGTCGTCACGGCGGCGGCGAGGATGTCGGACACCGGCTCCGCCAGAAAGACCGCGAACGCCTTGTCCGCGAAGAAGTTCGGCAGAATGAAAATCAGAGGAATCAGCAGAATCAGCTTCCGCAGACAGGCCATGATGAGACTGATCTTCGCCTGCCCCAGCGCCATGAACGCCAGCTGACAGCTGACCTGAAAGCCAACGGAAAACGTCCCCGCAAGGAAAATCCGAATCGCCCAGGCCGTGTAATCCACAAGCGCCCCGTCGCTGGTAAAGATGCCCGCGAACACCCGGGGAAGGAAAAGTACCAGCAGCCAGAACACGGTGGTGTACCCCACGCACACAAGGAACTGGCAGAAAAAGGCTTCCTTCACCCGCTCTAACTTTTTCGCGCCGTAGTTGTAGCTGATCAGCGGCTGGCCGCCCTGGCAGATGCCCTGCAGGGGCATGGTGATCAGCTGGTTGACGGAGGTCAGCACCGTCATGGCGCCTACGGCCACATCGCCGCCGTACCGGGACAGGGAGGAGGTGAAGCTGACGGAGAGAATGCTCTCCGTGGAGACCATGACGAAGCTGGAAATGCCAAGCGCCAGACAGGGCAGGATGATCTTCCCCTGCAAGAGCATATTCCGGGCTTTCAGCCGCAGAATGGTCTTGCGCCCCGTGAGGAACCGCAGAATCCACACCGCGCTCACCGCCTGACTCAGAACGGTGGCAATGGCCGCCCCGGCCACGCCCATGTCAAAGACGAAAATGAAAATGGGGTCGAGGACAATGTTGATCACCGCGCCGATGACGGTGGTCAGCATACTGGTTCCGGCGAAGCCCTGGGTGGTGATGAAGGGGTTCATGCCCATCACGACCAGCACGAACACGCTGCCAAGGACATAGATTCTTCCGTATTGAACGGCGTAGGGCAGCGTCACGTCGCTGCCGCCGAACAGCCGGACAAGCGTTGGCAGTGTCCCGTAAAACACCCCGGTCAGAACCACCGACAGAAGCAGCAGCACGGTAAAGCAGTTGGCGACGATCTTTTCGGCGGTGTCTGTGTCACCCTTGCCCATGGCGATGGCCGCCCGGGGTGCGCCGCCCGCGCCTGCCAGCATGGCAAAGGCGGTAATGAGCATCAGAATGGGGGTAAACAGCCCCACACCGGTGAGTGCCGCGCCGCCGATCTCCGGAATGTGGCCGATGTAAATTCGGTCAACCACGTTATACAGCAGGTTAATGACCTGCCCGACCACCGCGGGAACCGCCATCTGCACCATCAGTTTTTTGACGCTGCCGGTTCCCATGTCCTGATTTGTTTCTTTTGACATAAAAATCCCCTCGCTTTTATCTTAGGGTCTATCTGAGAACCGTAAACACGCCCAAACAGCGGGTCTTTTCCGCCTGCTGTGCACCATTTTCCCTTGCAATACACAAAGTATTCCCGCGGAAAAATGGCTTCATCAGGCGAAAAATCCCTCGCTGTTGGTCATATTTCCGGTTCTCAGATAGACCCTCGCTCCCGCTCCATGGCGCGGATATTGTCACCCATTTTCCGGGTGACGGACAGGATGACCGCGCTTTCCTCCGGAGTGATCCCATCCCGGAGGCGGCGGATGAATTCCCGCTGGACGGCCCGGCCGTCCTCTGCGATTTCTCCCGCCCCGTCGGTCAGCGCCAGATGGATGGCTCTGCGGTCTGTCCCGTCCGCCCGACAGGCAACCAGTCCACGATCTTCCAGACTCCGCAGGGAGAGGGAAACATGCCCCTTGGACATGCCCCGTCCCCGGACGATATCCGCCGCCCGGTTTCGCTCCGGGTTGTTGGCCAGAAACAGCAGCACATCCAGCTCGTTGTGGGTCAGGTTCCATTTTTTGCAGACCGGCTCCATCAGGCGGCTGTAGCTTTTCTGCGCCCGAAGCGCCGTTTCAAAAAAAGCAAACTGCATATGCGCGCCCCCCTTTTTTGGTTCATTTTTGAACGAAGTTACTATAGCACGCGGTTGGTCGGCTGTCAAGAAAAAGTTCAAAAATAAACTAAAATTCCCCTGCCGATGGGCAGGGGAATGAAGATATATGGTTATCCAACCGCCACCGGCTGGATGAAGTCCCTGTGGACGTAGCCCCAGGTTCCCGCGTACTCCGCCAGCGCAAAAGTTCCGCAGAGCGCCAGCACGGTGAATTCATCGTCCTTTGGAATCCGGACGATGACCTCGGCGGCGGTGTCCGGGTGGGTGCGAAGGTTGATGAATTCGTTACACTGGGCGTAGTACCGCTCGGCGGTCACCGGCTCGAAAACGTCCTCCACCGGGTAGGATATTTCGTCCTGAAAGTGCCACCATTCTCCGAAATACCCCTCAAATCCGTACTTTTCCATGGTGCTCTGCAACAGCAGGGCGTGCTCCGTGGGGACTTCCTCCACGTCGGAATAATCCCGGTCGGCCTTTCCGGTAAAATCGTCAAAGGCCGTGGGCATTTCCAGCTCGTTCCCCAGGCTGTCCACCAGGGTTACGTCCACGGTGTTTCCCCGGCTGTGGGCGCTGAAGCCCCGGTTGGGGTTCGCCACGTAGGTGTCGTCGGGGCAGACCTCCCAGAGCCTGAATTGGGCGCTCACCGGGCGGAAGCCGTCCCAGATTTTCAGCGTCAGCCCCTGTCTGGCCAGCTCCGCGCATACGGCCTGAAGCTTTTTCACCGTGCCGTAGCGGAGGAATACCTCGGTAAATTCGTAAATCCGGTGGCCGGTAAAGTTCTCTGTCCCGGCGTAGGGAAGCTCCTGAAGCACATCGGGGAGGTAGTCCTGCACCCGGACAAAGTCGGCGTCCTCCGGTTCGGGACGCTCGATGCCCGCGGGCGCAGTTCCCGGCTGGGTTTCCGCCGCCGTTGGGACGGTGGTTTCCCGCGTCGGCGCGGTCGCGGCGGCGTCCACCGGGGCATGGCAGCCGGATAATGTCAGGGCAAGCGCCCCTATCAGTATCATGGAGATCATTCCTTTCACACAGATCCCTCCTGTGCAGAGTGTCAACGCCGTCATTATACCACGGCGTGGGAGGAAAAGCAATCATTGGAGAGATTTCGGGCGGCTTCCGAAGAAGCCGCCCGCCGTCGTTATTTCCAGAGATACACCCGGCACTCGTAGGGCTGCAAGCAGCCCTCCAGCGGCTTGGGGTAATTGCACAGAATCAGTTCCCCGTCCTCCGGGCGGAAGCCCTTGGGCGCGCGGAAGGGGGCGTTCTTCTTGGCAAAGGAGCAGACCACCAGAATTTTCTGCTGTCCGTCGTCCATGGAGTACAGGTAATGCTTGCCGGAGAGCTTGTTATATTCCCGGTACTCGCCGTACCGGACGCAGGAAAGGCTCTTGCGAAGAGCGACAGCTTTGCGGTAGAAATTCAGCACGGAGTCCGGGTCGGCGTCCTGCTGGGCGACGTTGATGTCTTTATAATTTTGGTTGACATAAAACCACGGCTTTCCGGTGGTGAATCCGGCGTTTTCGCTGCTGTCCCACTGCACCGGCGTGCGGGCGGAGTCCCGGGAGGAGCGCCACAGCCGGTGCAGACGCACCTCCTCCGGCTTATTTAGAGCCGTGTGGGCGTAGGTGTAGCGGGTCTGCACGTCCTCGTACATGTCGGCGCGTTCCGGCCGCCAGTTGGTCATGCCGATCTCCTGCCCCTGATAGAGGAAGGGCGTTCCCTGCTGGAACAGGTACATGGCGGCAAGACATTTGGCGCTCTGGGCCCAGAATTCCTCGCTTCCGTAGCGGGAAACGATTCTGGGATGGTCGTGGTTTTCAATGTAAAGGGAGTTCCAGCCCCGGCCGCGAAGCTTCTCCTGCCAGGAGGAAAAGGCTTTTTTCATCCGCCGCAGGCTGAACTTCATGGGCAGGTAATCGGTAAACAGGCAGTCGGCGGCGACGCACTGGAACTGGATCATCATGTCCAGCTGGCCGTCCTTCTCGTCAATGTACGTCAGCGCCCGCTTCGGTGTCACCATGGGAGCCTCCGCCAGGGTGAAGCAGTCGTAGTGATCCAGCACGTCGTGCTTGAATTCGCTCAGGTATTCGTGGATGCGGGGGCCGTGATTGTAGTGTGGCATCCCTTTGCAGGCCGGCATCAGGTGATCGTCAGGAAGACCTTCCTTTTTGGAGATGTAGGTGATCACGTCCTCCCGGAAGCCGTCCACCCCCATGTCCAGCCAGAAGCGCAGAATCCCCTTCACTTCCTCCCGCACCCTGGGGTTGTCCATATTCAGGTCGGGCTGCTTCACGGCGAACAGGTGCAGGTAGTATTCGCCGCGAACCTCGTCGAACGTCCAGGCTTTTCCCTCAAAGAAGGAGTCCCAATTGTTGGGGAGCTTCCCGCCGGGCTTTCCGGGACGCCAGATATAATAATCGGTGTAGGGGTCGATGCGCTGACGGCTTTTTTGGAACCATTCATGCTCGTCGCTGGTGTGGTTCACCACAAGATCCATGACGACCTTCATGTCCCGGGCATGGGCGCCCTCCAGCACCTTTTGGAATGCCTCCATGCCGCCGAATTCCGGCGCAATGTCCCGGTAATCGGAGATGTCGTAGCCGCAGTCCGCCCCGGGGGAGGGGTAGATGGGGGAAAACCAGATGCCGTCGCAGCCCAGACTTTTGATGTAGTCCAGCTTTTCGTACACACCCCACAGGTCGCCCATACCGTCACCGTCGCCGTCCTTGAAGGATCGCGGCCAGATCTGGTAAAATACCTTGTCCTTGTACCACCGTTTGCGCTCCATGCAGTTCACTCCTTTTTGGAATTTGATTACATTATAGCACGGAAGCCTTGATTCGTCACCAGAAAATCTCGTTGACAGGGAGAAATTCGCCGTATAAAATGGAAGAAAAACGAAAGGCGGGTCTACTATGATTACCGAGGAAAACGGCGTATTCCACATCCGGACGGATACTTATTCCTACCTGTTCAAAATCGATGCCTACGGTCTTCCGGAGCATCTGCATTTCGGCGCGCCGGTGAAGACCCGGGACGCGGACGCACTCAGCTGCCGCCCCGGTCTGGGCTGGGGTGCCAGCATTCTCCTTGATGCAAAGGATACCGCCAGCTGCCCGGACGTCCTGCCGCTGGAATGGAGCGGAAGCGGACGGGGAGACTACCGGGAATCGCCCCTGGAGCTGGCAGGGGAGCCTGGGGATTTTCGCTATACCGGCTATAAAATCCATGAGGGCGGCGTCTCCATGGCCTGCGGTCTTCCTCAGGCGCATGACGCCCCGGAAACCCTGGAAATCACCCTGCGCCAGCCCGGCGGGGAGCTGACCCTGTTCTACACGGCCTTCCCAACGGCAATCGTTCGCCGGACGGTGCTGACGAACACCGGTGATAAGCCCCTTCGGCTGAATAAGCTCATGAGCTTCTGCGTGGATTTGCCCGGAAGCTACACCATGGCAACCTTCAACGGCGGCTGGATCGCGGAAATGCGCCGGTGCGACACCCCTGTGGGCGCGTCGAAGGTGGTCAACGAAAGCCTCACCGGTTCTTCCTCCAACCGCCACAATCCCGGCTTTCTTCTCTATGAGCCGGGCGCGACCGAAGACGCGGGAACCGTCTACGGCTTCAATCTGATCTATTCCGGCAACCACTATGCCGCAGCCCAGCAATCCCTTCAGGGGCTGACACGGGTGATGCAGGGCATCAATGACAGCAATTTTTCCCGGGAACTGCCGCCGGGGGCGTGCTTTGAGACGCCGGAAGCGGTGCTGTGCCACTCAGGCAAGGGCTTCGGCGGGCTGTCCGCCAATATGCACGCGTTTGTCACCGACCATGTCATCCCGCCCCATTGGCGCGGACGTCCCCGGCCGGTGCTGTACAACAGCTGGGAGGGCTGCACCTTTGATTTCAGCCAGCACCGTCTGCTGAGCCTGGCCAACCGGGCAAAGGCGCTGGGCTGCGAGCTGTTCGTGCTGGACGACGGCTGGTTCGCGGGACGGGACAACGACCGTGCCGGATTGGGAGATTATACCGTGAACCGGAAGAAGCTTCCCGAGGGGCTGGAAGGGCTGTCCCGGCACCTCAAGGACAAAGGGCTTTCCTTCGGACTCTGGTTTGAGCCGGAATCCGTAAATCCCGATTCCGACCTCTACCGTGCCCATCCGGACTGGGCGCTGACGGACGGCTTTGAGCCGATACTGGGGCGCAACCAGCTGCTGTTGGATTTGACCAGGCCGGAGGTGCGGGACTACATCGTGGAGAACGTCTCCCGGATTCTGGACAGCGCCGGCATCTCCTACGTCAAGTGGGACATGAACCGCCATTCCGTTGCGCTGGGGGCGAAAGCCCATGATTTCGTTCTTGGCTTGTACGATGTGCTTCGCCGGATTTTCGCGCCCCGGCCGGACATTCTGCTGGAAAGCTGCTCCTCCGGCGGCAACCGGTTTGACTTGGGAATGCTCTGCTTTTCGCCCCAGATCTGGGCGTCCGACAATACCGATCCCATTGAGCGGCTGACCATTCAGAACGGCATTTCCTATCTCTATCCCCAGTCCACGGTGGGCGCACACGTCTCCGCTGCGCCCCATGCCCAGACGCTGCGCTCCACGCCTCTGAACACCCGGGGCAATGTGGCGTTTTTCGGCTGCCTGGGCTATGAGCTGGATTTAAGGACGCTGCTTCCCGTGGAAATCAAGGAAATCCGGGGGCAGATCGGGTTCTATAAGCGCTACCGCGAGGCTTTTCAGTTCGGCACATTCCGCCGCACGGAGCTGGGCTGGCAGGTGTCAGACGGGAAGGTGACGCTGGCGGGGGTGTTCCACCGTCTGATTCACGCGGCCCCGGGGTATGAACGTCTTCGCGTGAAGGATCTGAAACCGGAAACGGACTACCGGGTCACGTCTCTGGCGCAGGCCATCCGGGTGGGTCAGTTCGGGAACCTGCTCAAGCATGTTGCCCCGGTCAACGTGAATCCCAACGGCGCACTCCTGCGCATTGCCGACCGGCACTTTACCCTTCCGGGAAATCCGGAAACGCTGACAGCCTCCGGCGCGGCACTGGCAAGCGGCATTGTGCTTTCTCCGCTGTTCCGCGGCACCGGCTACGCCCCCGAACAGCGCACCCAGGGAGATTTTGGCTCCGACATATATCTGATTGAGGAACTCGACGGCGAATAAAGCATCCGCAGAACCCTTCGCCCGGAAAGACACGCTCATGTGTCTTTCCGGGCGGGGAAAAACTTTTTCTTGCATTTTTCCTGAATCTGTACTATACTGTAGAGGTGCCTGCCGGTGTGTTGGAATTGGTAGACGAGGTGGACTCAAAAACCTCTTCGCCATCTGTCGCCGGTGCTGGGAAAAGTCTTAGACAATCAAGCGTTTTTCAGATTCTGTTTTTCATCTGTCTTTCACATCCCTCCTGTATATCCCCCCAAATTCCGGGGGATGCTTGTCCGGGTGTAAAGAAATATATCTGCCGGTGTGTTGGAATTGGTAGACGAGGCGGACTCAAAATCCGTTGGGCTAATCCCCCGTGCGGGTTCGACCCCCGCCACCGGCACCATATTTGCTCCGAAGTGTCATGCTTCGGAGCATTTTTTACTGCTCAGAAGCAAAATATTGAACATTTTTCGGAAACGCCGGAAGAATTGCATATGCAGACGAGACCTTACTGGAAAAATCCAAATGTGTGTAAATATTGGAAGTGGTGCTGATGTCGCTGTGCCCCAGCCATTCCTGAATCTCCTTCAGACTCACACCATTGGCATAGAGCAAACTGGCACAGCTATGCCCTTACGGTATAATTACGACAAACCGGAAAAGCCCTGTATATCAAGGGTTGTAGGTTTATGGCAAGGTTTTTCATCCTTTTCCAAACCGAAAAATCGAGCCGCGAAGTAGTTAT
>ENA-OWPN01001544-OWPN01001544.1-human-gut-metagenome-genome-assembly--contig:-NODE-1544-length-20022-cov-5.437672_pt1 | contig 20022 bp, 12 predicted proteins | sample MGYA00248266_ERZ651850 | MGnify/ENA primary metagenome ERZ651850 (study PRJEB26924, sample SAMEA4378296) | human gut metagenome | biome: human gut; feature: human-associated habitat; material: faeces... | reverse complement strand
AGTTCTGCTGTCTGATACAAGAGGATAAATTGAATTGATAGAACTCACCTTAAATAAGAAATTAGTCCGTTCACTAGATTTTTACGCGATGAAATCGGGCTTTTTGATTCCGGACTATCTGGGAGAGCATCGTTTTTGGGAAATAGACAAGAATGGTCAACCAGTCCAAAGCATAGGTAAAATTCCAAGTGAAACAGCCAATGAAGAAACATCCCGTCCAGCATTAGCACAGGCATGGCGTAGTTTTATGGATTACAATCCGGATAATGGCATACTGGTTATGGCTACGCAACTAGGGGAAACATTAGAAATTTACAATTTAAAAGACAGCACTCATAAAGTTTTGTATGGTCCAGAGGGGGAACCTAATTTCAAAATAGGCAACAATGGCTCAAGCATCCCTATTGGTATTATGGGGTTTAGTGACATAAAAATAACTAACAAACATATTTATGCTGTATTTCAAGGAATAAAATTTAAAGAAATACTAAAAACTTATCAACAAGGAAAAGAACCAGAAGATGGAAGTAAATTTATTTATGTTTTTGATTTACAGGGAAATCCTGTTCAAAAATATACCCTCGACCATGCCATTTACGGCATTGATATTAATGAAGAGACAAAAATAATCGTCGCTACAGAGGTGAAAAGCGATGATCCGATTATAGAATTTAAAATGTAAATAAATGAAAACGATTTTACTATACATAGTATTAATAGCAGCATTCTTTTCTTGCAATAGTGAGCAGAAAGAGAAAGAACAGCAGATTGCCCAATTGGTGAACGAATGGCAAGGGAAACAAATCGTCTTTCCAAAAAACGCCATCTTTACCCGCTATCTGACTGATACGACCGACTTCCAAATTCCACAATCGGACTACAAGATATTAGTCTATATTGACTCTACTGGTTGTACCAGCTGTAAATTACAATTACATAAATGGATGAAACTGATCGAATACACCGACTCTATGACGCAGAGTAAAGTTCCGTTCCTCTTCTTCTTTCATCCCAAAGACAGTAAAGAAATACGATACTTGTTAAAACGCGATGGTTTTGACCGACCTGTTTGTATTGACAAAGAGGATGAATTGAATAAGCTAAACAAGTTCCCTGCAAATATAACTTTCCAGACATTCCTACTGGATAAAGATAATAAAATCACAGTACTTGGGAATCCGATATATAACCCAGCTGTAAAAGATTTATACTTGAAGCAGATAACAGGTAAAAATATACCGAACAAAAACATACCGAAAACAACAGCCGAAACCACTCAGACGGAAATTAACTTCGGTACAATTGACAAATCAAAAACAAAAGAAACAATCATAGAGATAAAAAACACAGGGGATAATCCCCTCGTAATAGTTGACATAAGTACCACCTGTGATTGCACAGTGGTTACATACGACAAACGACCGGCAAAACCCAAAGAATCCCTTCGGGTAGGAATTAAGATGACACCGAAAGATACAGGTTTCTTCGATGAAATTATAACAATCAAGTATAACAGTATGAACAATCAACCTGTCAAAGTAAAGACTAAAGGGAACGTTCAGTAACCGAACGAAAGGGAGTTCGCTGCATATCTGCCAAGAAAATACTAACAAACTCCCCAAACCCCTCAGAAAGGAGGTATATCAAAATTATTTAAGAACAAAAACAGATAGATATTCATATCTCAAGATATTATATCTGTCGACTATCAAAGTTGAATAAAAGTAAACAAAGATAGGAATAGAAAATAAACAGAAAATTTTTAAAGTACAAAATAATGAAAAAGAAAATTTTAGGCGTAGCAATTATCGCTACACTCGCAATAACAGCAGGCTGGAATTACCAGCAAAATAAACAAAACACTGATTTTTTGGACTTAACATTGGCCAATGTTGAAGCATTAGCCAGAGGAGAAGGCTCTAGTGCTTGTGAAACACTATGTCCAAAATCCGGATACATGTGTATCCTTAGATATTCAGATGGAACTTTAGAATCTTGTCCTGACAGATGGAGTTAATTTAGATATATTAGACAAAAGTATACAGGATTAATCTCTTAATTTTATATACTTTTGTCTAATCAAACCACCTAAAATAAAATTATCATGAAATTACATATAGTAATATTATTTATACTACTTTTTTGTACAATTACATCTTGTAGCTATGAAAATAAATACCAGGATGAAACTAGTTTTACCTTAAAAGATTTTACTGAACAACAATCTTTAGTTGGCTCCCCTGTCAACTTTGACGACATAATCCTAAGACCTAATCAAATACAAATATTTGATACACTCTTAATCACATGTAATTTAGGTAACGAAAGATTATTCCATATTTTCAATTTAAAATCGAAAAAGAAAATAGGAGAACGTATTTCTGTAGGACAAGGTCCTGATGAAATGATACAACCCTATTTTATCTACAATCAAAAAGATATTATTATCTTTGACATGATTACTTCTATTGTATCAAAATACTCTATAGAGGAATTTATCAACAACCCTGATCCTAAAGCATTTGAGAAAATAAAAATAGAAGAACAAGTTATGAGTGAAATCAATTTATTAGGAAATGAAATGATAGGATCATTATATCGTCCAGAACATCCTCTTTACCTATTTGATAAAAATGGTAAAAAAACAAAAGGTTTTGGAGCATATCCCATATCAAATATAACTTATTCTGATGTAGAAATTGTTGAAGCATATAGATCTATATTTACAACTAATCAAAATGATAAAGTTGCAGTTTGTCATTTTTGGACAGATTTAATTGATATCTATAGCAAAGAGGGAAATTTGTTAAAAAGACTCCATGGCCCTAAACATATTTTTCCTCATTTTAAAGAATACAATAATGGGAATATAGTTACAGCTAAAGCAGAAAGAGGAACTCATCAAGATGCATTCTATAGTCCGGTTAACGTCGGGGAAGATTTTTTTGTTTTATATAATGGAAAATCCCTTGAGGAACCTGAATATAATATATTGTCAAAACAAATTTTTGTATTTGGTTGGGATGGAACACCCAAACAAGTATTCTCATTAGATCAAGGGGTTTCTCGTATTGCTGTAGATAGTAAAAACAAAAAAATCTATGGAATTAGCAATGATCCAGAATACCATATAATTGAATTTTCTTACAAATAAGATACTCAATTATAAATTAGAATTTATTAAACAACAAACACAATGAATAACAAAATCCAAGGTTAATTAGCCAACACATGCAAGAAGGAGAATTCTGATTACACGGGATATATTTTCTAATAAATAAACAGTTAAAATGACAAAAGCATTCCTATCAAGAATCACCTTACTATCAGTCATTTTCCTAATAGCCTGCACCTCTCCAGACAACCAACGTCTGGAGAAGGCCTTGCAATTTGCAGGCAACAACCGAAGAGAACTGGAGCAAGTGTTGACACACTATGCCCATGACCCGGAGAAACTAGCAGCCGCCCGATTCCTGATTATGAATATGCCGGGACATGTAGGATACAACCCTGAGATTATCCCAATCCTACAGCCGGTATACGACAAACATATGGCCATATCCGAGAAATATAACTGGAAGCGGCCGGATGGATGGAGAAGTGAGATCAAAAATCTATGGAATGAGGAAAGTCTGAAAATCAACCTAAATAAATATCCAGACAAGCCAGATATACAAACTATCAAGGCCGACTGGCTGATCAAAGAAATTGATTTGGCTTTCAAGGCATGGAAAGAGAATGCTTATTCTAAAGATGCTCCGTTTGAGATGTTCTGCAAGCATATATTGCCCTATCGCTTCAGCGACAAGTTTTGTCCGGACAATAACCGCGAAGTTTTTTATAATCGCCATCATGGGATATTCAGTCATGCAGGAAAAGATTTAAGGGTGATTACGGATTCCCTGCATTTTACATATGATTCAATCATGAACAGCGTAGGTTATGCCGCCTCCATGCCTATATGTAACATAGCCAGCTATGAACGGATAAAAAGGGCAACTTGCGACATACAGACACAATTCAATGCGCACATGATGTCCGCACTCGGAATGCCCGTCACGATTGATTTTGTCCCCATGTGGGGAAACCGGACCGAAGGACACAGTTGGAACACCTTGATTGTCGACGGGAAGACATATCCTTTCGAACCGTTTTGCGACAAGGATAGATGGAAATATGATATATTGTACAACAATCATTCGTTCGACCTGAATGCAGGAAAATTCAGACTGCCGAAAGTATTTCGGAAATCATTCGAATACCATTTGAACGGACCAATAGCTGACAAAAATGAAAGGAGGAACAATATTCCGAATTTGTTTAAAAACCTTTGGATGAAGGATGTCTCTTCTCAATATTTCCAAACGACAGATGTCACGATTGATATTACGGAAAAGATTCCCGAAAATACTGGTTATTGCTATTTATGCGTCTATAACGCACAGAATATGACATGGAACCCTGTACAGTGGGGAAAAATAAACAGGAAAAAGGTTACATTCAAAGGAATGGGACGCGACATTGCCTACTTACCGGCTTTCTTTCAGGACGGAACCGTCATGCCCGCTGCGCCGGTATTTATTCTTGACGAGGAAGGTAATTGCAAACAACTGATGCACAATCCGCACGAAAAAGAAACAATCGTAGTCAACACGACAACTCCTATAAGCACGCATTTTATCCCGATGCTCGCCGGAGCTCATTGGACAGGATGCAACAATGGCGGCAGTGAAGAGCGGAGGGATACTTTATATACTCTGACCGATTCAATAGATACCAGCTATAACTATATAGAGCTTCAAACATCTAAAAAATATCGACAGATCCATTTGACTTTGCCACAAAAATATATCGCATTAAACGAAATTACCTTCTATAAAAAACAAGACGGCAAGTTAAAACCGGTTACTGATGTCAAAGTTACTGCAAACATAAGCAATGATTCAATCAAAGAGCTTTATAGGATTACAGACGGATTATCAGGAACAGGCTTCCTGGGATCTTTCAACAGTAAAAATTCAAAAGATTGGGATATATTGTTCGATTTAGGAAAAGAAACGGATATTTATTCCATATCAATCGTTCCAAAGTCCGGAATACAAGTGAATAATAATCAAGATTTCACTTTATATTACTGGGACAATGACTGGATTCAGGATAAAACGGTGAAAGGCAATCAGGAAAGTCTTATTTTTGAAAACATTCCCTCTGATGCTTTATATTTGATAAAGTCGTCTAAAATGGAAAGTTCTTATTATGCAGAAAGAATATTCACTTATAAAAACGGGAGGGTATATTGGTGGTAATTAAAAAATTACATAAGAAAGAGGTCAAACAGGCTTTACAAAACGGGATGAACAGAACGGTCAACATAGTCTTCTGGCTATGTATGGCAGCCGCTTTGTGGTTCGTCATGCAGGTATTCCTTTGGGCTTCTTTCAAAATTCCTACCGACTCGATGGAACCGGAGTTAACCACCGGCGACAATCTACTGGTATGGAAGCCGACCATCGGACCACGCCTGTTCGACCTGTCTGCCACCATGCAGTTGGAACAGACGGAAATTTACCGGCTGCCCGGCTTCAAAAAGATCCAGCGGAACGATATCCTGGTATTCAACTTCCCGCATCCAAACACGTGGGACAAGATTGAAATGCACATCCTAAAATATTACATCAAACGATGCGTCGGGCTACCGGGCGATACGCTTTCCATACGGAACGGTTTTTTCCATGTAAACGGGGTCAGCACACCGTTAGGGAACAGGGAGGCGCAAGAACGGATTGCTGAAACGGAGAAGTTTCAAGACGGCATATTCCATAGTTTCCCCTACGATAGTATTATCGGATGGAACATCAAAGAGTTCGGACCGCTGCATATTCCAGCCAAAGGGGATTCGATCCGGATGAACCGGACAAACTTTGTTTTATATAAAAAGTTGATTGAATGGGAACAACAGGGGACTCTAGAATACAAGGATTCTACATCTTTTCTCAATGAAAAGCCTATCGATGGCTATCGTTTCCTGAAAAACTACTATTTCATGGCAGGTGACAACGGCATGAACTCGCAGGATTCGCGTTATTGGGGAATGCTGCCGGAAGAATATATTGTAGGGAAACCCTGGTTTATCTGGAAATCGGTCGATCCGTATACCGGTAAATTCCGGTGGGAACGGTTTTTGAAAGTGATACATTGATAATAAATAAAATAATGTATAAAAAGTATATAAGTTACTCATTGCTAGTCACCAGCGGCATTTTTCTGCTGTGCACCGTGTTTGCCACAGACAACAGCCTGGCAAACGGAATGGTCACAGGGAAAGTCCATTGGTTCCATCTTGCCATGTTGTTCCTGGCGGTATGCAGCCTGGTGGCAGCCGTGCTGACAAGACCGACAAAGCGGTTTGCTTTTTCGGTGACAGACGGAATGGTTTTGGCTTTGGCTGCTATCGTTGCATTTACTTATAACTGGGGGCTCGATCCGGAACCGGAGAAAATGCTGTTCGGCGGACAACTGGTCCTATTGTGGTTCCTGCTGCGGTTCATGTTTTCCGGATGGCCGCAACTACGATTGGTTTTCCTGACAGGGATCGTTGTTACCGGACTGGTAGAAGCGGTTTCGGGCATGCGACAGTTACACGGCCTGGAAGGGTCTAACCATTCCCTGTTCAGGCTGACCGGCGATTTCTATAATCCGGGACCCTATTCGGGGTATCTGGCTATGGTTTTACCTGTATGCCTGTGGATAATCCTGCAGTTTGCCGACTGTAAAAAAGAGGGAGGACGGCAAACAAAGAGTTGTCTGTACTATCTGGCATGGATCACTTTATTGGCAATCGTCGTTGTGCAGCCTGCCGGGATGAGCCGGGCTGCGTGGATAGCGGCTGTCGTTTCGTGTGTCTGGGTATACTGGATACAACGGATCGGATGGGAAAAGACCAAACAATATATAAACAAACACCGTACCTTATCTATATTATCTTCCGTTTTGATACTGATTTCCATAGCCGGTGCATTGGCGGGCGTTTACCTGCTGAAAAAGGATTCCGCCAATGGCCGGCTACTTTTATGGAAAGTGACGGGACAGGCTATCATAGAACAGCCCTGGACCGGAACCGGACTGGGGGGATTTCCGACGGCTTATGCAGAAGCACAGGCTGCGTATTTTAGCTCGGGGAACGCTTCGGAAACTGAGATGATGGTGGCGGGATGCCCGGAATATGGGTTTAATGAATTCTTACAAATTGGTTTGGAACAAGGGTTCGTGGGTTTAATGGTTTTTGTATTGTTGTTAGGTTATTCCTTGTTCCGGGGGGTGAAAAACAAGCAGGCCGGGGCAGCAGGAGGGATATTGGCGCTGATGGTGTTCAGCCTGGGGTCTTATCCGTTGCAGTTGCCGGAGTTTTGGGTGGTGTTGGTGGTCTTGATAGGGGTTATCGAGAGTTCCTCTGTTGCCATTGACACCCCCCCTACCCTCTCTCCGGCGGGGAGGAAGATACTTTCAGTCACCGTAATCGGGGGGATGGCGATATGTTGCGGATGGCTTTTGGGGCAGCAGAAAGGCTATTACCAGGGGTATAAGAAATGGAATACATTGAAGATGTTATATAATAGCAAAGCTTATGAAGCGGCGGCGGACGGGTATGAAGAATTGGTACCGCTGATGGGACATAAGCCGGAATTATTGTTCGAGGCGGCACAATGTCTGAGTAAGACGGGACAGTTTGCTGATGCGAACCGGTTGCTGGAACGGGCGATGCTATTGAGCGGTGACCCAATGATACATTATATGGCTGCGAAAAATGAGCAATCGCAGGGAAATTATCAGAAAGCGGAGAATTTATTGCTGCATGCGATAGAAATTCTGCCGGAACGGATCTATCCGTATTATTTGTTGACAAAGCTTTATGCGGAAGAAGCTTTCTTTCAGGAAGATAAGTTTATCAAAGCGGCTGATGCCGTACTGAAAAAAGAGCCGAAAGTGGAAAGCACTGCCATCCGCGAAATGAGAACGGAAGTTAAAAACATGCTCAAAAACATACGTAACAATCGTAATTAATTTATTTATACACCAGTTACGAGACAATCGTAATAATTAATTTGTATATTTGGAAATTGAAAATCGAATCATAGCTTATATGAATATGAAATACTACAATATGTTGGCAATACTTTTCCTTTTCGGAATGATTGCCTGTTCCGGTGAAAAAAAAGACGAAAGCGCAGGAGAAGAATCCGTCGAAACGGTTTTACCGGACGAAACCAACGAGGTTACGGTGATGACACTGAAGGCTAGTGACTTCAACCACGAGCTGATCAGCAACGGCAAATTGTCGGCACGCCGTCATGTAGACCTGCGATTCGAATCGGCTGAACCGATCGCTGCGATCCATGTAAAGAACGGCGACCGGGTCACCAAAGGGCAGAAGCTTGCGGAATTATCTACTTTCCGACTGAAGAACAAAACAGCTACGGCTAAAGATGCTTTGGAACGTGCCAAACTGGAACTGCAGGATGTGTTAATCGGACAGGGATATGCACTGACTGATTCAGCCAAGGTTCCCCCTGCTACCATGCAGCTCGTCCGGGTAAAGAGCGGTTACGATCAGGCACTGATCCAATACCGGCTAGCCGAATATGAAGAGCGTAACGCCGTACTGACGGCTCCTTTCGACGGTATCGTAGCCAACCTGTTTGCCAAACAATATAATACGGCTTCCACTTCCGATATTTTCTGCACGATCATCGATCCGGGCAGTCTGGAAGCGGCATTCACCGTTCTGGAAAATGAACTGCCGCTGATAAAGAACGGCGACCGGGTGGAGGTAACTCCTTTTGCCCTGAACGATACCAAAGCGGAAGGACGTATCACCGAAATTAATCCGCTGGTGGATGAAAACGGCATGGTGCAGGTGAAAGCAGCCGTGACAGACAAAGGCAAGCTGTTTGAAGGCATGAACGTACGTGTCAGCATTCACCGTTCACTGGGTAAACAGCTGGTCGTTCCGAAAGAAGCAGTGGTATTGCGTTCAGGAAAGCAGGTGGTTTTCGTGCTGGACAGTACAAAGACAAAGGCATACTGGACTTATGTGCATACCAGCCTGGAAAACGCAGACAGCTATACGATTGCAGATGGTTTGAAAGAGGATGATATCGTTATTACCAGCGGTAATATCAATCTGGCACATGAGGCTCCGGTAACGATTATCGAGAATTGAAAATTGAAAATTCATGGTTAAATTCTTATTACAACGTCCTATCGCGGTATTGATGGCTTTCACGGCCTGTTTTATCGTGGGGTTGGTGACTTACTTTACCATCCCGGTATCGTTGTTGCCGGATATTGCGATACCGGAAATCACCATACAGGTATCGGGACAAAATACATCGGCCCGCGAACTGGAGAACACGGTTGTCAAACCGATCCGGCAGCAGCTGATGCAGGTAGCTGCCTTGCGCGATATACACAGCGAAACACGCGACGGAGCGGGTATCATCCGCCTGAGCTTCGACTTCGGGACGAATACAGACCTGGCATTTATTGAAGTGAACGAGAAGATCGACGCTGCTATGAACTATCTGCCACGCGAAATAGAGCGCCCGCGGGTGATCAAGGCAAGTGCCACCGATATTCCTGTCTTCTGCCTGAACCTGACACTGAAAACGGACGACAGCGAAGCTGCTTTCCTCGATCTTTGCCAGTTTGCCGAAACGGTGATTAAACGACGTATCGAACAGCTGCCGGAAGTGGCGATGGTGGATATTACGGGTATGCTGAAACGACAGTTGCAGATCGTACCGGATATCAAGATGCTCGAAATGGCGGGAATCACGCTGAACGACCTGGAGACGGCACTCAACTCGAACAATATCGAACCCGGAAGCATGACCGTGCGGGACGGGTATTATGAATACAACATCAAATTCTCGACTTTGCTGCGTACCCCCGAAGATGTAGAGAACATCTATATCCGCAAAAACGACCGTATCTTCCAGTTGAAGGAACTGGCTAAAGTGGCGGTAGTGCCGGAAAAGGAAACGGGTGCCTCCCTATCAAACGGGAAACGGGCGGTTACACTGGCTGTTATCAAGCAGGCGGACGAGAATATGGATAATATGAAAGAAGCGCTGCAGGAAGTAACGGACTATTTTGCAACGGTTTATCCGGATATCGATTTCAGTATCAGCCGCAACCAGACGGAGTTGCTGGACTATACCATTTCCAACCTGAAACAGAACCTGTCGCTCGGTTTCCTTTTTATCTGTATCGTGGCGATCCTCTTCCTAGGAGATATCAAAAGCCCGGCAGTGATCGGCCTGAGTATGATAGTCAGCCTGATCATCAGTTTCCTGTTCTTCTATATGTTCAAGATGTCGCTGAATATCATTTCCCTTTCCGGACTGATCCTGGCACTGGGTATGATGATCGACAGTTCGATCATTGTGACGGAGAATATCATGCAATACAGGTCGAAAGGATATACACTGGAAGAAGCTTGTTCCAAAGGGACTTCCGAAGTGATCACGCCGATGCTGAGTTCCACCCTGACGACAATCGCCGTATTTGTGCCGCTGGTATTTATGAGCGGTATCGCCGGGGCGATCTTCTACGACCAGGCATTTGCCGTGACGGTGGGGCTGATGGTTTCTTATTTTACGGGTATCATGCTGCTGCCGGTACTTTACAAGTTAGTATATAGTATCCCCGATATCAAACATACAGGATTCAACCTGCGGATCAATAATCTGATCAAGGAACATACGCTGGATCGATTTTATGATGCGGGAGTGGATTGGGTATTCCGCCATAAAAAATCGAACATTGTATTTGTCATGATCACTCTCCCGCTATGCGTACTGCTATTTTACGAAGTACCCAAAAGCAGGATGCCGGAGATCGACCAAAATGAGTTGATCGCCCATATCGAATGGAACGAAAATATACATATCGACGAGAACCGGGCACGAGTGGACAAACTGTTCGGACAGGTTACCGGCGATGTGCAGGAATATACTTCATACGTCGGACAGCAACAGTTCCTGCTGAACCGTGACAGGGAACTGTCGGCATCGGAAGCCGAATTGTATTTCAAGACGGAAAATACGTCCGCCATAGCTCCTTTGCAGGAAAAGATCACTCAATGGCTGGATAAGAACTATCCGGAAGCGGTATTTTCTTTTTCACCGCCGATAACGGTGTTCGAGAAGCTGTTTGTGACAGGCGAAGCCGATATCGTTGCCGAATTTTATGCGCGCAACAAGGCGGAGGCTCCGGAAGCACAATCCCTGCACAAACTGGAGTCGCAGATGAAGGCTTCTACCGGTATTGCTCCGGTCGGGGTTGCTTTCGACAATCAGTTGAACCTGTCCATCGACAGGCAAAAACTATTACTTTATAATGTGGACTACAACGAGGTCTACCGTTTACTGAAAACGGCTTTCAAAGAGAACGAGGTAGCGACTCTCCGCTCCTATCAGCAATACCTGCCGATCGCTCTTGCCGGTGACGGGAAGACGGTGAACGACGTTCTGCAACAGACACTGGTACGGACGCTGGAGGATAAAAACGGAAAGAGCCAGTATATCCCGCTGCAATCGCTGGTACGGGTAACACAGGGGGAAGACCTGAAGACAATCACTGCCGGAAAGAACGGTGAATATATCCCGTTCAGTTTCTATGAAGTGAAAAAAGCAGAGCCGTTGATGGAGGAAGTGAAAAAGATGGGCGGACAGAAATGGGAGATAGACTTCTCCGGCAGTTTCTTCTCCAACAAACAGATGTTGAGCGAGTTGGTGGTGATCCTGCTGATCTCTATCCTGTTGATGTATTTTATCCTGGCTGCACAGTTCGAGAGTTTCCTGCAACCGTTGATCGTGCTGATCGAAATTCCGATCGACGTAGCGGCTTCTTTGCTGGTACTCTGGATTTGCGGACATACGATGAACCTGATGAGTGCCATCGGTATCGTTGTGACCTGCGGTATCATTATCAACGACTCCATCCTGAAGCTGGATGCGATCAATGAGTTACGCAAGGAGGGCGTACCGCTGATGGAAGCAATCCATGAAGCCGGCCGCCGCCGTCTGCGCCCCATCATCATGACCTCGCTGACGACCATATTCGGTATGGTGCCGTTGTTGTTCTCGTTCGACATGGGTAGCGAACTGCAAAAACCGCTTTCCATCGCCATGATCTCCGCCATGCTGATCGGTACAGCCGTCAGCTTGTTCATCATCCCGTTGGTTTACTGGTTCATTTACCGCAAGCACGACCTGAACGCAGTGCTCCCCGAAAAACAAACAGAAGTTTAACGAATTATATATAATGCCGTTATGAAGATATATAAGTTATTATTGTTGTTTCTATTACTCAACTCCGGAAGCTTGTTCGCCCAGCCTCTCACGCTGTCGCTGGAACGGACGATTTCGCTGGCGGCGGACAGTTCGCTGGAGGCATTCAGGACAAAGAATATGTTTCTGGCAGGATATTGGCAATACAGGACATTCAAAGCCGGGAGATTGCCTAGCCTGACACTGAACCTGACACCGGCACAGTATTATCGGGATATTACACGACGATATGATTCCGAAAAGGATGTCGATGTTTACAGAAAACAACAGTCTTATTATGCGGAGGGCGGCCTCTCCATCAAACAAAATTTTGACTTGTTGGGAGGTACGTTCTATCTGGACTCGGATTTGGGATATATGCGTAATTTCGGAGATAATGCCTATAACCAATTCACGACTGTGCCGATCCGGATTGGTTACAACCAAAGCCTGTTGGGATATAACCCTTTCCGATGGGAGCGAAAAATCGAGCCGCTAAAATATGAGAAGGCGAAAAAAGAATTACTGTACAATATTGAAAATATCAGCGAGCAAGCTACCAGCTACTTTTTTGCCCTGGCCATGGCACAGGCGGAATATGATCTGGCCAAAGAAAATGTAGCGTCAACCGATACCTTATACCGGACAGGACAGGAGCGTCATAAGATTGCGTCGATCAACAAAGCAGAACTGCTGACATTGAAACTGGATGCCGTCAACGCACGTAACACATTACAAAACGCGGAGATATCTCTGAAAAGAGCGATGTTCAGCCTCGCTTCTTTCCTCAACTTTGACAAAAACACGGAAATACGGCTGAATCTGCCGGGACGCCCGAAAGATATGCAGATTTCTGTTGACGAAGCTTTGACACTTGCCCGGGAAAACAACCCGAAATTTCTCGACACCAAACAGCAGGTGCTTGAAGCCGAACAACAAGTAGACAAGACAAAAAAAGAGGCCATGTTCAATGCCTCTATCAATGCCAGCATAGGATTCAACCAGGTTGCGACCAAACTGAGTAACGCATACCGCGACCCGCTGCAACAAGACATGGTCTCCGTCTCTGTATCTATCCCTCTCGTCGACTGGGGTGTACGAAAAGGGAAACATAATATCGCCAGGAACAACCTCAACGTAACACAAATATCCGCCCGCCAGGAAGAACTGACGGTAGAGGAAGATGTGATCATGACAGTCGGCGATTTCAATATCCAGCAAAACCTGATCACCAGTGCGGAAGAAGCGCTGGATCTGGCCCTCATGGCTTATGCCGAGACCAAGCAGCGGTTTATGATCGGAAAAGCGGATATCAGCAGCCTGACCTTATCGCTGAACCGCCAGCAGGAAGCGCAGCGCAACTATATCTCCGCCCTGCAGAATTACTGGCTGAGTTATTTCAAAATACGGAAACTGACGTTACATGATTTCGAAACAGGCATATCGCTTGCCCGGGAATTTGATTTCACACACGGACTATAAGCAACAGATTCAATGAGTGCATCTCCTAAGATATCATCCTTTACGATCATCGTCACCTTTCTTTGCGTGGCACTGACAGGGCTGGCTTTCATTCCCCTCCTGCCGATCAAGCTGTCTCCCTCACGCACATTGCCCCGGCTGACTATCAGCTACAGCATGCCCGGTAACTCGGCACGCGTGATCGAGATGGAAGTGACCTCGCGGCTGGAATCGATGCTGGCACGCATCAAAGGGATCAAGGAGATCAACTCCACCTCTGCCAACGGCTCGGGATATATAACACTGGAGCTGGACAAACATACGAATATCGATGCAGCCCGTTTCGAAGCATCCACGATCGTCCGTCAGACCTGGCCCAGCCTGCCCGACGGATTAAGCTATCCGATACTGGAGATGAGCCGTCCGGATGATAAAGAATCGGGGCCATTCATGACCTATACGCTGAATGCGGCGGCAACTCCGATCTTTATCCAGCGGTTTGCCGAGGATCAGATCAAGCCGCGGCTTGCCGGTATCCCGGGTATCTACCGGATCGACGTACGTGGAGCGACACCTATGGAGTGGCGGCTGGAATACGATAGCCGGCAACTCGTCTCGCTCGGTATCACCACCAGGGACATTCAGACGGCCATCAACCAATACTATCAGAAGGAGTTCCTGGGGACAGGAAACATGAATACGAACGAGCAGGAAGAATGGATACGCCTTGCCCTGATACCGGAGGATGTACAGAATGGCTTCGATGCTTCCCGTATCACCGTGACCGGAAAAGAAGGAAAACTGATCCGCCTGGACCAGTTGCTGAAAGTGACCCGACAGGAAGAAGCTCCTCAAAGTTATTACCGCATCAACGGGCTGAACTCCATCTATCTGTCTATCCGGGCGGAAGAGACCGCGAACCAGCTGGAACTTGCCAAGCAGGTGAAACAGGAGATGGAGCATATCCGCCAGTTATTACCGCAAGGATATGAGATACACACCAGTTATGATGCGACGGAGTTTATCCGGGAGGAGCTGAACAAGATATATATACGTACCGGACTTACCATCCTGATCCTGTTGCTGTTTGTTTTACTGATCACCCGGAATGTACGTTATCTGTTTCTGATCGTTGTCAGCCTGAGTGTGAATCTGTGTATCGCCGTTATCTTCTTCTATCTCGCCGGACTGGAGATGCAGCTTTATTCGCTGGCGGGTGTCACGATCTCGCTGAGCCTAGTGATCGACAATACGATCGTGATGACCGACCATATACGTAACCGGCACAACCGGAAAGCATTCCTTTCCATCCTGACCGCCACATTAACGACTATCGGGGCACTGGTCATCATCTTCTTCCTCGATGAAAAGATACGTTTGAACCTGCAGGATTTCGCTGCCGTAGTGATCATCAATCTGGCGGTATCATTGGCCATCGCCTTGTTCTTTGTGCCGGCCCTGATCGAGAAACTAGGGTTGGGAAAGAAGAAAAGTGCAAAGCCAAAAGCCGCTTTGCCGGCTGAAGCCCGGACAATTCGCTTTGCCCGGTTCCGGAAATGGGGCAACAGAGCGATCAGACGGTTCCCGGTTTATTTCAACCGGTACTATAAGGCACAGATCAGTTTCCTCTGCCGATGGAAAAAGACGGCATGCGTCGTGTTGGTGCTGGCTTTCGGATTGCCGGTCTTCCTGTTACCTGAAAAGATCGAGATGGATGATAAAGAGAAAGTATATACAGCCACAGACTCTTTACTCGTAGAAAAATATAACAAGTTCGTTTCCGGTGATACTTATAAAGAAAAAGTAAAACCGGTCATCGACAAGGCATTAGGAGGGACATTGCGCCTGTTTGTACAAAAAGTGTACAATGGCAGTTATTTTACCCGGAACGACGAGACGGTCCTTTCCGTCACCGCCTCCATGCCGAACGGGACAACATTGGAGCAGATGAATCAACTGATGGGACGCATGGAAGCTTACCTGAGTACTTTTAAGGATATCCGTCAGTTCCAGACAAGTATATACAGTGCGCGCCAGGCCGGTATACGCATCTATTTCACCAAAGCGGCGGAACGAAGCGGCTTCCCCTATACGCTAAAAAGCAGGATCATCAGTAAAGCGTTGGAACTGGGAGGCGGCAGCTGGGGAGTATACGGTCTTCAGGACCAGGGATTCAGTAATGACGTAAGGGAAGGTGCCGGTTCATTCCGTATTGAAATGTACGGATACAACTATGACGAATTGTACGAATGGGCGGAACGTCTGAAAGGACGGCTCCTCACCTACCGGCGTATCAAGGAAGTACTTATCAATTCCGAATTTTCGTGGTGGAAAGACGATTATCAGGAGTTTTACTTCAATCTGAACAAAGCACGAATGGCACAGGAAAACATCCTGCCGATCGAATTGTTCGCTTCTATCAATCCTGTATTCGGAAAAGATATCTACAGTGGTACGATCGTTGTCGACAATGAAACGGAGAAATTGAAACTCAGTTCGCGGCAAGCCACAGACTATGATGTCTGGAGCATGCAGTATGTACCCCAGACCGTTAAAGGCAAACCTTACAAACTGTCAGAGCTGGCTACCGTCGAGAAAGGCCAGATGCCTCAGAAAGTAGCCAAAGTGAACCAACAATACCGCCTGTGTCTCCAATATGAATATATCGGAGCGTCCAACCAGGGGAACAAAATCCGGGACCGTGAACTGAAAGAGTTCAATGCCCAGCTCCCCATGGGATATACAGCCAAAGCAGACAGTTACTACTGGAGCTGGAACACGAAAGACAATAAACAATACCTGTTGTTACTACTGATTATCGTGATCATTTTCTTTACCACCAGTATCCTGTTCAACTCGTTGAAACAGCCATTGGCGGTTATCTTCGTGATCCCGATCTCCTATATCGGCGTGTTTCTGACATTCTACTGGTTCAAACTCAATTTCGACCAGGGAGGCTTTGCCTCGTTCGTCCTGTTATGCGGTATCACGGTAAATGCCAGTATCTACATCTTAAACGAATTCAACCAGTTGCGCGAAGCCAAACCTAAAATGCCGGCATGGAGAATTTACCTGAAAGCATGGAATGCAAAAATAACACCCATTTTCCTTACTGTAATTTCCACTATACTGGGATTCATCCCGTTTATGCTAGGCCCCGATAAAGAAGCGTTCTGGTTTCCACTGGCAGCCGGCACTATCGGAGGGCTGACTATGTCCATCCTGGGTATCTTCATATACCTGCCAATCTTCACCTTAAAGAAATGACCATCTTGTAAAGAATTAACCGTCAATAACTGTTTTTCTTTCCTAATTTTGTGATAATCCTGGACGATTTGTTAATTACCCAAACCCTTCTTATCTCTTAAATGTTTTATGCAGGAGCTGAAAAGTCCACGATGAAGAGTCCGACATCACCCTAAAATAAATTAAAGATGAAAGTTTTATTTAAGTATTTACGACTATTATCCCTCTCTACGAGTGGGGCGTTACTATTATGCATCGTGTTTGCTGCCAATCCGGAAATTGCAGAAGGAACCATTACCGGAAAGATTTTTTGGTTTCATTTCTCTATTTTATTACTAGCATTCAGTGTCCTGTTTATGGAAACCACCGTAAAAAAAAGTAATTTTACTTTTTCATTACCCGACGGCCTTTTATTGCTTTTTATCGGACTAACTTTGTTCAATTATGACCGCGAACTGAATCCTCAACCGGAAAGACTCCTCTTTGCCGGACAATTGGGCACTTTATGGTTCATGCTGCGTGCCATTCTGCAGAACCATTCCGAACTCAGGCTTTTTTTTATGTCTATACTTATATGTACGGGCATATTTGAAGCCATGTGGGGAATGGGGCATTTATACGGGTCGGACTCCACAGCCCACCCGCTTCTCAAGGCGGACGGACTTATTTTCAATCCGACACCTTTCTCCGGATATCTGGCGATCATCCTTCCTGTCTGCCTCAACCTGGCGTTGCGATTCCGTGACTGCGACAAGATAGCCTGGTGGGAATTTAGAACCATGGTGTTCTATCTGGCAGTCTTTGCCATAGGAGTTATTCTGATCGCACTCCCCGGAGGTGCCAGCCGACCGGCATGGCTGGCTGCCGGAGCTTCCTGTTGCTGGGTTTTCTTCCTTCGGAAATCCGGATGGGCCTTATTGAAAAAGAGAGTGATCAGACACAACAAGACCGTAATTCTCGGAGGTGTCATCCTGTTTCTGGTTATTTCTTTCCTCCCTACACTGGGCGGTATCTTCCATCCGGACCAATCCGCCAACCGGATGCTGATGTGGAACGTAACGACCAAGGCCATTCTGAACCAACCTCTTACAGGTACGGGGCTGGGAGGCTTTCCTGCATTATTCGCTCAGACACAAGCCGAATATTTCACATCGGGAAAAGCATCCGAAACAGAACTGACGGTTGCCGGTTGCCCTAAATTCGCCTATAATGACTATTTACAACTGGGACTTGAACTGGGAGTGATCGGGTTACTCCTTTTCGCTCTTTGGATAGGCTTCTGCCTGTATTACGGATTAAAGAACAAACAGGTAGGCTCTACCGGAGGAATGCTGGCGCTGCTGCTCTTCTCCATGTATTCGTATCCGCTGCAACTACCGTCATTCTGGGTATTGCTCATTTTCTTTTCAGCCATGTGTGTCACGCGCCCTGAACAGGCAGAAAAGTCTTCACCCAAAAACTGCCCGCATATCGGGACGCTTGCTGCATTAGTTGCCTGCATCCTGTTCTTCGGACAGCGGGGCTATTACGAACCATACAAAGAATGGAAAATAGTACGGGCACTGGGACAAAAAGATGAGCAAAAGATAGCGGCACAAGGATACCTATGCCTGTACCCCCGTCTCTCCCATCAGGTTGCCTTCCTGCAGGAAGGATCCAGGTGCTTTATGCGATGCGGACAATATTCCGACGCTATCGTCTGGAGCCGCCGGGCGATCCGGCTAAGTGCCGATCCTGAATTTTATTATATCCTGGCAGAAAGCCACCAGCAACTCGGACTTTACAAACAGGCGGAGAAATATCTGTTGAAATGCCTGCATATCTTACCGGAACAAATCGAAACATATTATCGGCTGACCAAACTGTATGCAGAAACAGACTACTACCATCCGGAGAAATTACGGCTGGCAGCTCATTCCGTACTGACAAAGAAACCGGCAGTGAACAGTGATACAATCAAGCGAATGAAAGAAGAGGCCTATCAGCTTCTTCAAATGCAGTCATTTTAAAGCCATGATTCCTTCATTTTTATTGCACAATTAAATTATATCCCCTATCTTTGCCGAAATTTTGCAAGGAAGAGTTTCATGACGAATAAGATACATAAGTGTAATCCGATGTTTATTTCCGGTTTAACGCCGGACATTGAAGCTCATTTCTTTAATTTACGGGATTATCATTTGGTAATATAAGATGCGTTGGTTATTTTTACTAACGCATTTTTTTTGTGTCCCGCAGCGGCGATCAGTTAAGGTATAACATTCTATAAAATCAATTAATAAACAAAACAACCCAATTACTATGTCGAAAATTGGAATCAAAAAGGTGATTGTTCTGGGCTCGGGTGCCCTGAAGATCGGACAGGCCGGAGAGTTTGACTACTCTGGTTCACAAGCATTAAAGGCACTGAAAGAAGAAGGTATCAGTACCGTATTGCTGAATCCGAACATTGCAACTATTCAAACATCCGAAGGGGTAGCAGACAAGGTGTACTTCCTGCCTATCACTCCGTATTTTGTTGAAGAAGTAATCAAAAAAGAACAACCGGACGGAATCCTGCTGGCTTTTGGTGGCCAGACTGCCCTGAACTGCGGAACTCAGCTATACACCAGCGGCACACTCGCCAAATATGGTGTAAAGGTACTGGGTACTTCTGTTGAAGCTATCATGTATACAGAGGACCGCGACCTGTTTGTAAAGAAACTGAATGAAATCGACGTAAAAACTCCGATAAGCCAGGCTGTTGAAACGATGGAAGATGCAGTGAAAGCTGCCTACAAGATCGGTTTCCCGGTAATGATCCGTTCTGCTTATGCCCTGGGAGGTATGGGTAGCGGTATCTGCAAAGACGAAGCAGAGCTGCGCACGCTGGCTGAAAGCGCTTTCGCTTATTCTTCACAGATCCTGGTAGAAGAATCATTGAAAGGCTGGAAAGAAATTGAATTCGAAGTAATCCGCGATGCTAATGATCATTGTTTCACAG
>ENA-OWPN01001539-OWPN01001539.1-human-gut-metagenome-genome-assembly--contig:-NODE-1539-length-20097-cov-8.932043_pt1 | contig 20097 bp, 17 predicted proteins | sample MGYA00248266_ERZ651850 | MGnify/ENA primary metagenome ERZ651850 (study PRJEB26924, sample SAMEA4378296) | human gut metagenome | biome: human gut; feature: human-associated habitat; material: faeces... | reverse complement strand
AAAAGATTTTAAAGCCTTTTGACAGGATTTAAAAATTTTCACAAAACGAGGATCTAAAAGGACTAATCTATCATTAGAATCGCAAAATATATATTGTTTAACATCTAAAATACTATTTGGAGTAAATTTTTTTTGATTTGGCATGATAAAAACTTTTACTCCAACTATTTATTAAAATTAACTATTTTTAAACGGAATTAAAAATTCAAAACTAACTTTCATCAAAAAATTTCAAATCAACAAAGTTTTTGAAAGAGTCTCATTTCATATTTTTATTATATTAATTATTATATTTTTTATATAAAATAAGTAATAAAATTAATGGAACATTTAGTAAAATTTTTGGAACATGCCTTTTGTTATTGGATAAAGATATTTCAACTAATAATAAAGTATTATATAAAATTATTTTAATAACAATATTCATACACTTAAATATGGTAACACTAAGAAACATATTAAAATCATCAAATACCAATTATTATTCTAGATTTAAACATATTGAATCATCAGTAATATCAATTATATCTAATTCAAGAATATTTTTTCCAAAATACACTAATCATGACTTAAAACATTTGCAAAATGTTGAAGAAAACATTGACAACATGTTAACTGAAGAAGTAAAAAAAGACTTAAGCAATGAAGAAATATTTTGTTTACTGTCAGCGACTTGGCTTCATGATATTGGAATGATTCCAGTTAATGATGAAAAAGAAATATATGGAAATAAAACCCCTAATGAACGAAATGAATATAGTGATAAAGTTAGATCCGTCCATAACATTAGAAGCAAATGTTATGTTGAAAATAAAAAAGAAGAATTGAATCTTGATGATTTTGAAGCAGACATTATCGGCAAAATATGTAAAGGACATCGCCAAGTTGATTTAGCTGAATACTCAGATACTTATTCTAAAACAAAAGTTAGACTATCAAGTTTATCCGCAATATTAAGATTAGCCGACGAGCTTGATGTAACCTATAAACGTGAAAACATATTATCTGAAGAAGGTATTGATGAAGAAACTAAAGAAGAACACTATAGAATTCATAAATTAGTTAGAACACCAATATTCGATTATGAAAATCAAATAATTAACATTATCTCAATAGCATACGTGGATAAGGATAAAAAATTACTAAATGGTGATAAAAATAAAATTCAAGGCGAATTAGATGATATAAACTCTTACTTGAAAAAAATAGGTATTGATTTTAATAATGTTGAAATAAAATGCACAATGGATAAAAAGTATATTAAGAAGAAAATTATTTTATCAATTACCTCTGAAAACGATATATACTCCACAATAGACGAATGGATTGATAAAGAAGATATTGACAATTGTTTAGAAGAATTAAGATGTGATAAAATAATTAAAAAGAAAGATGGAAAATATGTCCTAACAAATAATATCAAGTTATTTAAAGAAATTTATAAAATGTTTTTAAACGAATGGATGGAAGACTTCTTTTTTACAGAATATGTAGAAAATATGATTAAAAATACATTTAATCAAATGAAAGAAAATTTTGGTTGTAATTGGACAACTGAAGAACAAAATCTTAGAATTGAAATGATAAAAAATACCCCCACTGCATTTTATCTATTATTATTTGCCGATGAAAGTTTAAATAATCCTTTATTCGATATAAGCGCAAATCAAAATGGAAATTTACTGTTTGACTCCGTTTTATCACTAGGATTATTTAATGATATGTATCATTACCGCAATCATTTTGATTTTGAAAATTTTAATGAAAAATATAATAAATTTAAATTATTTGATGAAAATGAAGTTAATGAATGCATTGTTTTTTGTGAATCTTTAAATGGTGAATAAAATGGCAAAAAAGTATAAAACCAATATTACTATTAATGGACCTGATGAAACTACTTTTAAGGTTTCATTGAATACAGATGAAGATATTTTAAAACTTATGGAAGCTTCAAGAGTGTCAGGTAAAAATCTCCATTTTCAAGGAAAACAAATTGAAAAACCGCAATTTAATAATCGCAAATTAAAAGGTTCAACTGAAATAATTATTGGAAATCCTCCAACGTACTTTAATATAAAAGTCGGAGATAATTATTATTTTGATGTTCCATTTAATCGTAAAAAGTTACCGAAAAATAAATTATTATTCACCACTACCTCCGCAAAACTTGGTGTAAAAATACAATTAAAAATGGAATTTATTGATGAAGCTTTGGAAGTTAAAATTGATTTTACAATTGGCCCTATTTCAGATAACATAAATGATCTTTTAAAATTAGAAAAAATTAAAAAAGAGTGGTATGATAAACCTTTTGAAATTAAAATTAAAGACTTTGATGAAACAATTGCAAAAGGAAAATTTGATTTTTTCGAGTATGCTGATTGGCTAATAGGATTTTATGAAAAAGTTAATTATATCAACAAAAAATTTAATTTAAATTTAACACTTTCAGAAACTGACGAAATAACAAAAGATGATTGGGATTCTGCTGAATGTATATGTAACTTTATAAAATATAAAAAAATACCTTTCAATACATTCACAATTAATTTAAAAATTATTCCATCTGAATTAAATAATATAATCCTAGGTAATGTAAAAGATATTCATGTAAAAGATATATATGAAACTAAATTACTAAATAAGGATATAACGTTGGGTGAATTTAAAGTAGATATTACTGAAGTCATATTCTTAAATTTCAAAGAAATAATGGATATCTATAATAAAAATAAAGAAGAAGAAAACGATATTGATATTAAATTAATTATTCGAAGTATGAAACCTGAAGAAAACTATTTAATATTTCCATAATCTTTTTTAAATAGGATATTTACCACCTATGAAAATTTTTTGTTGCATTTTAAATATAATTTTCAAAATAAATGCAATATATTTTTTATTATATCAGTTATATAAAACAAATAATATACCAACTGAAATATCACAACCTTATCCACAAATTTAATTAACCTGCCAAATCTAAACTATAATATAGAAAGGTTGAGAGAGAAAGCACATAAGTAACTGATATTTAAAGTGATAACAATGATGATACCTACAATACCCACTCCTGATGAATTACTTGATAAAGGATTTAGCAGAGGGAAAAAGCAAGCAGATTTAATGAGAACACAGAAAATACCAAAGCATCTGAAAGGAAAAAGAATTGAAGAAAGAAGAGTTATAACTTCTTGTCAGGTAATCAAAGACAAATTAAAATCCATTTTAGATAGTGTTCCGGATATAGAAGACCTTCCCCCATTTTATCAGGATTACATTGATATTACTGTTGGTGTAGATGATATGAAACAGGCTCTTGGAGGGCTTAACTGGGCTTATGGTATTTTAACACAACTTGAAAAAGAATACGGAAGTAAAATCAGGAAAAATCCGTCAGAAAAGGCAACTACCCTTCAAAAACAGGCATACGGTAGAATTGCATCTGTTGTAAACAAAATCAAAAAGGATTTGGATTTTCTGGATTTTGCAAAAGCTAACTTAAGAAACATGCCTACAATTGACTTTGATGCAACAACAATTGTAATTGCTGGATTTCCAAATGTGGGAAAATCCACACTTCTTAACCAGATATCTGGAGCAGACCCTCAAATAGCCAACTATCCTTTTACAACTAAAGGTATTCAAATAGGACATGTGGAAAGACATTGGAAAAGTATTCAAATTATTGACACTCCCGGACTTTTAGACAGACCGGTTTTAGAAATGAATGATATTGAATTAAATGCAATAGTTGCTTTGGAACATTTGGCGGATGCTATTTTATTTATTTTCGATGCATCTGAAACCTGCGGATTTGGTCTGGAAAGTCAGTACAATTTATTAAAACAGATTGAAAAAATATTTGACAACATTCCTGTAATCTACCTATTTAATAAAATGGATCTTATTGAAGACACCAACTATGTGGAACAGTATGTTGATGAATTAGATAACTCCATTTTCATATCAGCTATTGAAGGAGAAGGTATTGATAAAATAAATAAAGTTTTAGACTCTGTTAAAAAAATAGAAAGAAATGAAGAAGAGGAATATTAAAGATACCTTTATATATTAAAAGTCCATAATAACAATTAAATTTAATTAAACATAATGGAGTCACAAATATGGTAGAGAAAGATATAATCGAAACCAAAATTAGCGAAGGCAAAGAAAAGGCTGAAGAAAAAATTGACGAACACAAAGAAAAGGCTGAAGAAAAAATCAATTACCGCAAGGAAAAATTAAACGAAAAAAGGGAACAGACGAAAAATATGGCTGGAAAAATGACAGAAGATTTATCCAGAGGCTTTGATGATCTTCAAGAAGGTATTAAATCAATCCAAAAAATAATTGATCAGAAAATTGATGATTATAAAAAAGCAACCATCCACAGCTTAGACGTTGATTTAATAGAAACTGAAGAAAAATACTACTTGAAAGTAGATGTTCCAGGTATTGAAAAAGAAGAAATTGATATTGAAGCTGGAGACAAAGACATTTCAATTGTAGCTACTTTCAAACCATTTACTGAAGAAATTGAAGAAGAAGATAAAACTGTTTTAATTTCAGATATAAAACAAGGAAAATGCAGCAAAAGCATCAGATTCAGCAACAATATTGAAATTGATAAAATCAGCGCAAAATTCAACAACGGAACAGTTTTAATAACTATTCCTAAATTAAAAACACCAAAAAATAAAATTAATGTAGAATAAATTTTCTACATATTTCTTTTTTTAAAAAAAATTAATATCTGACTTTTCCGATATGTCTTGTAGCACCAGGATCTTCACCATTAAAATGTGCCAAATAATAAACAAACCATTCTAAAGGAACTACAAATATTAATGGAGATAATAACAGATTGATATCTGCATAATCTTCCAAATTATAAACAATAGACTTCAATTCTAAATTTTTAGAAAATTCAATAGCTTTGTCAGTTATTTCATCTGATTCAAAACCTGAACGCAGGAAAATAATTGGAACATCTTTTTCTGCACGTTCTATTAAACCGTGCCTAAATTCCGCAGAGTAAACAGGACATGCATGTTTAATTGCTCCTTCCATAAGCATAGTCATAGCTAATTTAAATGAAAGGCCGAAGTTAGGTCCGCTGCCTAAACAGTAGAAGATATCTTCATCCTTAAACTCTTCAGCTAATTTTTTATTGTCTTCTTCTGTTGTTTTTAATAATTCTTCAATAATATCAGGAATATGTTTCAAATCATCTAACAGTTCATCTGCCTTGCCATAGTTGGATCCTTTAAATAAAATCTGATAAAGACAGGCTAACTGAGTTACATATGTTTTAGTTCCAAGAATTGCTGTTTCCCTTTCACATTGTGTTATAATTGGAGTTTTAGCTTCTTTTATCATTGAACTATCAGGTTCATTAGAAATTGAAACAGTGTGAATTCCATATTCATTAGCTCTTTTAAGAGATGCTAAAGTATCTGCAGTTTCACCGGATTGTGATGTGAAAATAGCTATTGAATTTTCTCCGTCAGTTAATTTTTTATTATAATAAAATTCATAGCCTGTAAATACTTCTACACTCATATCACAGGACATTCTCAATGCATCCCTAACACTATAACATGTAGAAATAGAACTGCCACAACCAATTAAATAAATTTTATCTGCTTTTGATACAGCTTCTGAAACACTATCCATTTTAGACATTTCGCTTGCAAATGTCCTTCTAAGTGAATCAGGTTGCTCCATCATTTCATCATACATTTTATAGTTCATTGCTTAAACTCCTTAAAATTAATATATAATACTTATACTATTGTTTATTAACATATAAAAATGTTTTTTAAAAATCGATACTTTAATTAAGTAAATATTATCAAACTTATAATTATGGAAATAAATTTATCTTCAGTTGGAATGGAAAAAGGAAGACAATATGAAACAGTAATAACTACACTAAGCCCTGAGGGCAAAAGAAATGCAGCGCCAATTGGAGTTATATGTACCGGCAAAGACAGTATAATATGCCGTATATTCAAAGGAAGCACCACTTTAGAAAACATTATTTCTCAAAAAGAATTTACTGTAAATATTACTGAAAATCCGGAACTTTTTACACTTTCCACAATTGATAATCTTCCAGAAACTTATTTTGATGAAAACAATTCCATTAAAAATATTGAAAGCTATTTCAAATGTGAAGTTACTGACTTGATAGAAGCTGTTAAAAGAAGCGATCCGATTAAAAGTGACTCAAAAGCCATTGTCATAAAAGCTAAAGTTACCTCACATGTAATCAATAAAAATATAAAAGCTATTAACCGTGCTATGGGGCTGCTTATAGAAACCTTAGTTAATTTTACAAGAATAGACATGGTTGATGAGAAACAGCAAGAATATTATCTCGGAAGATTTAGGGAAGCAAAAAGAGTAATAAATAAAGTCGGATCAAAAGAAGAGCAAAAAGCAATTCATGAAATAAAAAAAGAATTAATAAAAAAAGGGTATTCACCCTAATTTTTAATTACATCAATAAATTCAAAGTTTATACAGTCAAATAAACCTTTATCAGATATTTTGATAGCTGGAATTACCAAAAGAGCCATAAATGACATAGTCATAAACGGAGAATCCAGTTTGCATCCGAAATCAGCAGCTGTTTTATGCAATTTCTCTAATTTTTCAGCTACTTCATGACTGTCTTCATTAGTCATCAATCCTGCAATAGGCAATGCCAAAGAATCTTCAAAATCACCGTCAACAATAGCAAAACCGCCTTCATTATCAATTAAACAGTTGACTGCATTTGCCATGTCCTCACTATTTGTTCCTACAACTACAATATTATGGGAATCATGAGCTACAGAAGAGGCTATTGCCCCTTTTTTAAGATTGAATCCTGTTATAAATCCGTTGGCTATTGAATTTCCACCATAACGCTCAACAACAGCTATTTTTAAAATATCCTCTTCCAAATCAGGCTGTACAAATCCTTTTTTAGTTTCCAATGTTGCACTTTCAGCTTCAGTTATTAATTCCCCGTTGAAACATCGAATTACATTAACATCTGCTGAAGGTTCATCACATGAAATTTCAAAATCTTCAGATTCTTTTTTGGAAACATCAAATGTATTTTTGAATTCTGTTTCTTCCACATCAAATAAAACATTTTCACCATCAAAAACACATTTGCCTGCAACATATGTCTTTAAAATATTTAAATCATTCAGATTATCTACAATAACATAATCTGCCTGCATTCCTTTTACAATAGCACCAGTATTTAAATTATAATGTGTTGACGGATTAACTGTAACCATTTCAATAGCACTTATCGGACTGACTTCCAAATCAATGGCTTTTTTAATGGATTCATTTAAATGACCTTTAATTAAGTCAGTGGTGTGTTTGTCATCACTTACTATAAAATCAAAAATAGGAAGATGTATTCTTTTTTCCAGAACTTCATTGGGCATTTTTCCGAAACTTTCGTGATTTTTCCAGTAGTCTAACCTGTCGCTAAAATCAAAAAGAGCTTCCATATTTTTAGCAGAAGACCCCTCACGAACCATTATTTTCATACCTTTTTCTTTTTTTTCAATAGCTTCTGCAAAATTACTGCATTCATGATCAGTAGATATATGTTCAGCTATATATTTATCCAAATCTTTTCCTGAAAGCAGAGGCGCATGACCGTCTATAGGTTTTCCAAGTTCTTTTGCTTTTTCCAGTTTGGCCAAAACTTCCCCATCCCCATATATCACACCTGGAAAATTCATCATTTCACCAAGTGCAACAGCTTCATCTTTTTTAAGAAGTTCTCCGATAGTTTCGCTATCCAAAATAGCTCCTGATGTTTCAAAACAGGTTGCAGGAACACATGATGGAATTGAAAAATAAAAATTAAAAGGAACAGATTTTGAATTTTCAATCATGAAATCTATTCCGTCAGTACCTGCAACATTAGCTATTTCATGAGGATCACAAACAACTGAAGTAGTACCGAACCTTACAGCCAGTTTTGCAAACTGTGCAGGAGTAAGCATGGTACTTTCAATATGAATGTGGGAATCAATAAATCCCGGAAGAATAATCCCCGAAATATCCAATTCACTGTCGTCATTAATGACAATTGGAACTATCTCTTTAAAAAATCCGCCTTCAACTGAAATACGTGCAGGATAAATTGAATCAGTTATAACGTCTAACATATATGCACTGAATTGCATCTAATCACTTTCATGTAGGGATTCATATAAAAGAGGTAAAAATGTACCAATATCTGTTACAATACTAACTACCTGAGCACTTCCCCTGTCAGATAATTTGGTAACAGTAGCAGGATTAATATCCACACAGATACTTTTAACTTTTGAAGGAAGTAAATTACCCATAGCTATTGAATGCAACATGGTAGCTATCATAATTACCATATCAACTTCCTGAGCCTGTTTACGCATTAATTTTTGTGACTCTGCAGTGTCAGTTATTACATCAGGCAGAGGACCGTCATCACGAATAGAACCTGCTAAAACATACGGAATGTCCTTTTTAATACATTCATACATGATTCCGCCAGTTAAGGTGCCATCTTCAACAGCCTGTTTAATTGATCCTGAACGGTTGATTTTATTAATGGCCCTCATATGATGAGTATGTCCATGAGCTATAATTTCTCCTGTTTCCACTTCAATACCTAAGGAAGTTCCAAAAATATTGCTTTCAATATCATGAGTAGCCAGTGCATTACCTGCAAGAAGAGAATCAATATATCCTTCCCTGATTAAAGCAGCCAGATATTTGCCTGATCCCGTGTGTACAATAGCAGGACCTCCAACAATAGCTATTTTACCTCCTTTACTTTTGATTTCTTTAATTTCTTTTGCAATTCCCCTAATTAAATTCATCAAAGGTTTTTCAGAAGAAACATCACTGTTCATAAATTCAAAGGTTCCACTTTTTTCTCTGGACCTTTGAGGTGGTGTAACTTTTATTCCGTCACGACCAACAACAATCATATCTCCTGCCTTAATTTCCGCTATCGGTTTAACTGATGCACGAGAATTTTTTTCATCAACACAGATTAAACAATCCATCTCAATGTTTTCAACAACAATCCAATTACCTTTATAGAGAATGTGAGTTGTATGATTTGAAGTAGAATAAAAACCTTCCGGAGCAACTTTATCTTTTGAAGATGCAACTAATTCAACCTCTTTTAATTCAGATATTGATGCACCTAATACTGACAACTCATCTAAAATAGAATTTAAAAGGTCGATAGACTCTGCATAAACTGCCATCTTAACCTTACTAGTATCAGTTTTTCTTTTACCTACATCAAATTCTAAGAAATCAAAATCTCCACCTTTATCCATGATAATATCCAGAGCTTTTGGTAAAGTTAATGAATCAATAACATGACCAGAAAGTTCAATTGTTCTACTATTCATAATTTTTGCTCCTAATTATTAATTATTAATATTGTAATTTTACTTTAAGCTAATATTTAAATAATTCCATGTTAATTTTTTATAAGAAAAGTAATAATTAACTAAAAATTTTAAAAAATAATGAACAAAAAATAATAAAAGTTAAATTAAATTAAAAGTAAAAACAATTTATCACAATAATGATAAAAAATCATAAATTATTTTTGAAGCGGAAACTGCAGTAATATCTCCTAATCTATCACCAGCTGTTTCAACAACATCCATCCCGACAACATTTTTTAAAGATAAAGTTTGAAGTATAGCTTCTATATGACCATATGATATTCCGTTGGGAGTTGGATTGCCTACAGTCGGAGCAATAGACGGATCAAAAACATCCATATCAATAGACAAATAAATTGGAGTGTCAATAGTGCTCAAATAATATTCTATATTATCCAGATGATGAAATACATCATTATTTTTAAATGTTGTGATATTGGACTGGTTTTTAACAAAATCTTCCTCTTCCTTTGAAGCTGACCTGATGCCAATCTGAACCAATTCCTTAACGCCCATTTCATGAACCCTTTTCATGACACTGGCATGGGAATACAGCTCTCCAATAAAAGTATCTGCCAGATCCCTATGAGCATCCAAATGGACAACAGTCAGATCATCATATTTTTTAGTTAATGAATTAAGAACACCAATAGTCAAACTATGTTCTCCACCAATAGTCAGAGGTTTGATTTTTAAATCAGACAGTTCGTTAACAGTATCTTCAATTATGTCACATGTTTTTTTACAGTTTCCAAAAACAACATTTACGTCTCCGAAATCGTAAAAAATATTGTCCAATTGTGTATTAAAAATAGTATTATATTTTTCAAACCCATAGGAAGCTTCTCTAACTACTATAGGTCCAAAACGTGAACCAGGATGATAAGATGTTGTACTGTCAAACGGAACACCAATTATTCCCCAAGCACCCTCTTTAAGGTTGTTAAAATCAGTTTCTTCCTGGGAAAAAGCAAATTTCCATGGTTCATATGTGTTTAAAAGCATAATAAATCAAAAAAGAACTAAATAAAATTATTTAGTTCTCATAATTTTCATATTTCCTAAAGCTACGATGTAATCTACTTCAATACCTTCAGTGATTTGGTCTTTTAATTCTTCAGGCATAGGTAAATCTAAAGTGTCGTAGTTTTCCATATCCATTAACTGAACATTGTTACCTTGGATAGATAATACCTGACCAACCCTTTTATCGATAATTGGAATATCTACTTTGGTATCTACAGGTTTAACAATACTTCTTTTTTGGTTATCGAAAATACCTACAGCTTCTAATCTAGCTTTAGCAGCACCATGTTTACCTGGGGATGAAGTAGTTAAACTTGTGATTTTAGATGCTTCCCCACCTAATACGATATATTTACCAACTTTTAATGTTTTAATCTCTACAACTTTTGTTGACATTAATTTTCCTCCATAAATTAAAAAATAGATTTAAATAAGTAATCTATAATAAGAATTATTTTAGATTAATAATAATTCTATCCAACATTTTATATAAATTATTCGTTTTAACAAGTAGGACTTCAATAATAAATATTAAATAGAAATTACAAATTTAAAACAAAGTGATAAAAATGAAAATAGCTATTGTATCAGGAAAAGATGAGGGTCCAACAAGGTTAAATGCATTTGACAATGCACTAACTGCTGCTGGAATAGGAGACGTCAATTTAATTAAAGTATCAAGTATGCTTGGAAAAAACACTCAAGTTAAAGACCTGCCAAAACTCAAACCTGGAGCTATGGTTAATTGTGTACTTTCTTCAGTTACCTCAAGCAAGCCTGGAGATACAATAACTGCAGTTGTTGCAGTAGCTATTGGGGAAAAATTAGGCTGTGTAGTTGAAACAACTGGAACAAACAAGGACCCGCAGGATTTGATTGGTGAAGCTAACTTCATGGTAAACTACATGATGGAAAAACGTGAAGTGGAAATTAAAGATATTATAATTGAGTCCGCCAGTACAACTGTTGAAAATATAGCTTCAGTTGTAGCTTCAGTTGTTTATTTGAATGATGAAATAATTGAGGGATAAAATATGGATGCGAAAGATAAAAAAATAGCTACAGACCTTTGTTACGATATTATAAAAGAGGTAGGAAGAGCTATCAGACCATATGTCGGAAAACCTGAATCAGGAGAAAAAGTTAAAATGGGGGCTGACGGCACTCCAACATCATATATTGATGTTATAGCTGAAGATCAAGTAATTAACATTTTAAAAAATGCTCCTATACGCTCATACATCATTAGTGAAGAAATTGGAGAACTGAAAGTTGGATACGGAAAAAAAGAAAGTGTTGTTTTAACTCAGGAACTTAGAAGAACTGATTTAACTCCGGAACAAAAACCCAAATTCATATTCTTAATAGACCCTATTGACGGTACAAGCAATGCAATTAAGGAAATACCTGCATATGGAATTTCAATAGCTGTTGCAAATGTTCCTGATGGCAGATTAGCTACTTTAAATGATGTTGAATTAGGTTTTATCAGCAACTTCGGAAACGGCAATTTCTTTGAAGCTGAAAAAGGAAAAGGATGCTGGTTGAATAATGAAGAGGTGCACCCCTCAGATATTGTAAACATCAGTGATATGTCTCTTGGAGGATTTACTAAAAGCGGAACCAAAGCAGCTTCCAAATTAGTTGACAATGCAAGGCGCATGCGTGTTTTAGGTTCTGTTGTTTTGGAACTTTCATATGTAGCCAGCGGAAGATATGATGCATTTCTTGATTTGAGAGGCAGCAGAATAATAGATATTGCAGCTTCCAAATTGATTGTTGAAGAAGCCGGAGGAATCATCACCAACAAATACGGTGAAAAACTGGACAATAAATTAAGTATCTATGAAAGAACAATTGTTGTTGCAGCAAATAACAATATACTCCACAAACAGATAATCGATATCTTAAATGACAATGAAAGTGATGTTATCGGAGAAGTTGGGGTAGTAAGCCGTGTAGATGAATACCATGCAATATTATTCTCTGTAAAAATCATAGATTATCTTTTGAATAACGGTATTGATGTAGTCATTGAAAGGACACTGGCCAGAAAGCTTGAAAAACTTAAAAAAGACCCTAATTTGAAAAATATAATTAACACAACCATAAAAGAGCATCCTGAATTAAAGGACCAGTTGAAAAATTTAAACTTTAACATTGAATTTAAATTGCTCTCACAAAGTATACAAGACTTTAAAAGCGATATGGCAATTATTCTTGGTGGAGACGGAACCCTTTTAAGAACACAGACTAAAATGACTGAAGAAATACCAATATTTGGAATTAATATGGGTACAGTAGGATTTTTAACTGAAATTGAAGTTAATGAAACATTTGATTCACTTAAAAAAATATTAAAAGGAGAATATTACCTTGAAAAAAGAACAAAATTAGTTGTTTCCCATGAAAACCACCATTATTCTGCACTGAATGAAGTTGTTGTAATGACTGACGAACCTTCAAAAATGCTTCATTTCCAGGTTCAGGTAGACGGAGAAATCATTGAAGAATTCAGAGCTGACGGTCTTATCATATCAACTCCAAGCGGTTCTACAGCATATTCCATGTCTGCAGGAGGTCCGATTGTTGATCCGAATGTAGGAGGATTTATCATCATCCCAATTTGTCCGTATAAATTAGGTGTAAGGCCATTTATCGTGTCTGATGAAAGTGAAATTATTGTCAAATTACTTAAAAAAGGTAAAACCGCAGTATTTGTAATGGACGGCCAAATAAATGAGGAAGCAGAATATCAGGAAGAAATCAGATTCAAAAAATCAGACAAACACGTTTACTTCATAAGAAACTCAAATAAATGTTTCTATAAAAAAGTTAAAGACAAGTTAAATGAGGGAGGCATCAACAACTAATGAACAGCCTCGTAATTGACATGACTCACGGAGGAGTGAAAATAGCCGTCAGTCTTGCAAAAAAAGATGAAACAGTCTATGCCTATGACATTTACAACACTTTGAAAAGTGTTGATAAAAAAATGTTAGCGGTTTATAATGTTAAAATTATAGATTTGGACTATTTAAAAAACTTAAACGGAAATTTAAGAGTTATCTATCCTGTTCATTTACCTTTAACTAAAAGAGATATTGAAAAGTATAATCCCTCTTTAAATTATACTTTTTTAACCCATCACGAAATAATTAAAGAACTTCTGAAAAACTGGGGCAATGACATTCCCAAAATTGAAGTTACAGGAGTTAAAGGAAAAACCAGCTGCGTTTTTATGCTTAAAGAAATCTTAATTGATAAAAACCCACTAATTTTATCCAGCTTAGGTGCATTATTATATGAAAATGGAGTGAAAAAAACATTAAAACAAAATATATCAATTACTCCTGCAAATATTAAAGAAACAATTGACCTTGCATATAAAATAGCTAACCCTGTATGCGAAATAGCTGCAGGGAAATGCGATAGCCAAAATCTTAAAAAATATGGGTGTGCAATTTTTGAAAGTTCACTTGGAGCCAGCGGAATTGGAGATGTAGGGCTTTTGACAAACATAGTTGAAAATTATCCAATAGCTAAAAATAAAAGAACAGCCAGTGAAGCTAAAAGTCAGATATTCAATTGCAGCATCGTAGCTATCCAAAAAGAAACATTAGATGAATTCTACAAAAACATCGAACATAAAAAGATAAATACTTTTTCCCTAAATAACAATGCTGACGTAACTGTTAAAAATATAGAATATGATTTGGATAAAACACTGTTTGATATAAGTTATAACAATATAATAACTGCCAACGGTGAGGTAATCTCCGGAGAATTTAAGGTTGAAACATTTGCTCCAGGAAAACATCATGTAAAAAATGTTTTGGGAGTTATTGCAACTTGTTTATCATTAAACATTCCAAAAGAAAAAATAATCAAAGGACTGGCCAATTATAAAGGAATTAAAGGAAGAACCAATAAAAAAATCATTGAAAATTCAACAATAATAGAAGAAATCAATCCCGGAATCAATACAAAAGCTATTGAAGAGTCCATAAACATGATAAGAAATTTGGATGATTATTACATAGCCATTGGTGGAGATTACGGAATAACATGTGAAGAAATTGATGAATCTAAAGTCAGCACTTATCTGGACACTCTTGATTACAATATCATTTTAACCGGAGAAGTAGGTGAAGGAATTTTAAAAAAAATGAATAAACCGGTAAAATATTCAAAAAACTTCCAGGATGTTTATAAACAAGCTATACACAACAATAAAAACCTGCTTTTGATTTATCGCTCAGATTACAGAAAACTTAATAAAAGATAATCAAAAATGTAACATTAGTTTTACATAAAATTGAAACATTTAATAAATATTAGCTAAATATTATAATTTGTAATTTAATGATAGTTATATGTTAAAATTTATTATTAAATTAGAAATAATACTTTTAAATTGGAGATTATATTTTGAATGTTGGAACAAGAGGAAGTCAATTAGCACTTGCACAAACTAATCAAGTTTGTAAAGATTTAGCATCAATTACTAATGAAAATATTGATGTTAACATAATTAAAACAAAAGGCGACAAAATAACTAATTCTCAATTATATAACATGGATGCAAAAGGTCTTTTTACTAAAGAACTTGATAAAGCATTGCTTGAAGAAGAAATAGATTTTGCAGTACATAGTTTTAAAGATTTACCAACTGAATTAGATGAAGAACTTGAAATAGCAGCAGTTCCAAAACGTGTAGCTCCAAATGAAGTACTGATCTCTAATAAAAACTGGGATGAACTAGGCCCTAATTCCAAACTTGGAACTAGCAGCCTCAGAAGAGAAGCTTTTTGTAATTACCACAATAAATGCTTTGAACTCAAACCAATTAGAGGCAATATTGAAACCAGAATCAGCAAAGTTAACGGTAGCGATTTAGATGCAACACTTATGGCTCAGGCAGGACTAATAAGATTAAATCTTACACAACACATAAAAACAGTGTTTCCCCTAGATTATATCACACCTGCAGCAGGTCAGGGTGCATTAGCCATCATAACCCGAAAAGATTCTGATAAAAAAGAAATTATTTCTAAATTAAATGACTATCAATCCCGGCAAGAAGTATTTGCTGAAAAACAAGTGCTTGAAGAACTAGGTGTAGGTTGTCAATGGCCAATTGGTGCTATAGCCCAAATGAAGGACAAACAATTTTGTATATACTCAATCCTATTAACCAAAGAAGGAGAAGTTCTAAAAGAACATACTGAAAAAGGATCAATAAGAGATGCTGTCCAATTTGGTAAAAAAATAGGAAAAGTTTTTAAGGATTATGTTTAATTGGAGGAATAAAATTGAGAACAGTAAATGTAGGAGTTATTGGAGTAGGTGCAATGGGATACAACCATGCACGTGTATATTATAAATTAGAAGAAGCTAATTTAGTTGCTGTTAGTGATGTAAGTGAAAGAACTTTAAATAAAGTAGCTAAAAAATATGATGCAAAAGGTTTCACTGATTATGAAGATTTACTCAAAGATCCTGAAATAGAAGTAGTTAGCGTATGTGTTCCAACTACCTTCCACCATGATGTTGTAATGGAAGCTATTAAACATGGAAAACATGTATTAGTTGAAAAACCAATAGCTTTTACCCTAAAAGAAGCAGAAGATATGATTGCTGCTGCAAAAGAAGCTGGAGTTATTTTAGCAACAGGACATGTGGAAAGATTCAATCCGGCTGTTCAAAAAGCTAAAGAACTCATTGATAATGATGTTATTGGAGATATCGTATCTGCATCTGCAAAAAGAGTAGGACCATTCCCTCCAAGAATAAAAGATGTTGGAGTAACTATTGATTTAGCTATTCATGATTTGGATGTAATGAACTACTTATTTGATGAGGATGTTATTCAGGTTTACGGAACCATGAACAGTATCCTGGAAAAATGTGAATTTGAAGACCATGCTGAAATCATGATTAACTTCAAAAATGAATCTACAGGAATTCTGGAAGTAAACTGGTTAACTCCCTACAAAAGGAGACAAATTGAAATTACAGGAACTGACGGAATCATTTCAGTAGACTATATCGAACAAAGCATTGACGTATACGGTAAATTCGCTCAGGATATTGATATTAAACATGAAGAACCATTAAAAGAAGAATTAAGGTCCTTTTTAAATGCAGTTGTTAATGGAACTGAACCTGAAATTACCGGTGAAGACGGTCTTAAAGCACTTAAAATGGTAATAGCTGCTACAAAATCCTCCAGAGAACATAAACCTATTAGCTTTGATGAAATTGAATAGGTGATTTTAATGAAACAAAAATTAATTAAAAAAGCTCAAGAGCTTAGACAACATGGTTTTACAACTGGTGAAATAGCTGATGAACTTAATGTAAGTATGGATACTGCCAGATGGTTAACTCTCCAAAAACCTGCTGAAGAAAAACCAGAAGCTCCTGTTGACTTTTTTATAAATTGGAAAAGTTTAGGTGGAAATTCAACCCGTTTAAGATATGTTTCCGGAGCTTTAAGTGATATGGCATTATCACATGGAGAAGCTGAAGTAATTCTTGGAATAGCTGTCAGCGGAATACCATTTGCAACTATGATGGCTGACTTTCTAGAAGACATGAGTGGAGTTGAAACTTCCCTTGCAGTATACCACCCTCACAAACACAGAAAAGAAAAAGACGACGGCGAAGGAGCTATAAGTACCAATTTCGGATCTGTTGAAGGTAAAAAAGTTGTAATTGTTGATGATGTTATAACCAGCGGTAAAACTGTAAAAGAAGTTATTCATGCAGTAAAAGACCATGGTGGAGAACCTATAGCTGTTACTGTATTAATCGACAAATCAGGACTTTCTGAAATTGAAGAAGTTCCTATCGAATCTTTAATTAAAGTAGGTAGATTATAAACCTACATTTTTACTATTTTTTATAAAAAAAAGAAAAAGAATAGTCATAAAGACTAATCATAATTTTAAATTATTCTTCGTTTAATTTTCTGCGTTTGTATCCAACAAATATTAACAAAGCAACGATTATAATTAATATAATAGAAGCAATAATTGTATTCGGATTACTTTTCATTATATTTTTATCAATTTCATATGCTTTTACAGATTTGGAGTCATCACCTGCAGAACTTCCAGCACTTTTTGCATTTGATCCTGAAGAGGATTTTGTGCTACTTGCTGGAGATGGATTTCCGTCAAGGCTTGGACTGTCACTAGATGAAGTACTGCTATTTGTACGAACAGTTCCACCATATGAATTGGATCTTGAGTCTCCAGTGTCTGTATTTGAATTCAAGAAATTAATCAAAGCATCAAGTAAACTTACACCTAATTTGTTAGAATTTTTATCTGTACTACTAGTGCCGTTAGACGGATTTTTTGATCCTCCATCATCACCAGATAAATCAGGGACATCCACATAACCTGCATCACCGTCAGGTCTATCTGGAACATTTGGATTTTTATCATCACCATCGTCAGGAGTTACAATAACACTACTTCCGTCACCAGGTTTAGGAAGTAAAGGATTTCTATTAGGGAAATCAGGGAACCATGGTTTTATTTTTGAACCATCAACCTTATTTGTCAAATTGTTCACATTGGTAGGAGTCGTATAATTAAATTCAGAACCTCCGTCAACATGATTGTAAATTTCCGCATAATAATCAAATGCATTGACTACACGATTATTATAATATGAAGTATTATAAAATTTTCCTTTCGTATTGAATGCATCATAACTGGCTTTCGCATCTTTCCTAGTAGATATTAATAAATTATCAACAATAACCGAATTCTCAGCACTTATTAGAGAAATCGCATATTTTGCATCACTAGTAACTGTATTATTTTTAATTACAAATGTATGGTTACCTTTAGTTGATTGAGAATAACTTATACCGTAAATATTGTCATTGTCCTTAACTTCCGCAACACTATGAACTTCAATTGTATTATTAATAATAGTATCGTTAGAATCCTGAACTTCTATACCTGCAACAAGTGCCCAGCTATCATTACCTGCCAATCCTGTCACGTTAATCTTATTATGAGCAATATACAATTGTGTATCACCATAATAATTTTGTGAATAGATTCCTATGTTTGGCCCGTTAGATATTGAATACAAATCATTATTAGTTATATTTATCTTCTTAGAAGGTCCGGTAATTTGTATAGGGTATGCAGTACCGGCAGATAACATTCCGCCAGTAGTTAAAATAGCTATATTATTAGAATCTAATGTCAAACTATTTACACGCCATACATCAATACCATAAAGATAATTATTAAGACCTGGGAAAGTTAAGAAATCTTCCATATACAAAGTATTGTTTTTAACAAGACAATCATTTGAATCGGCAATAATTATACCGTCCAATGTAGGGAAAGGACTTCCTGGCCTTTTATTAACAATACTTGCAACAATATTTCCGATAAATGTTAAATTATTACTGTACTCAATACCTACACTTGCCACATAATTAGAATTTAAATCAGCTCCAACTGCTCCGAAATTAACATCCCTCAACGGAAGCTGAGTATAAATACTGTTATTTGCAATTAATGCATTAGGACAGTTACTTACTTTTAAAGCATAATTATAGGTATTTGCCTTATAATTATGGCCTTCAAAGTTGATTATACAGTTAATAACTTCCAAACCACTAATTGGAGCAATTCTTCTTCCAACTGCAGAAATGCCGTAACCTTCACTATCACGAGGAACAGTATAATTTATAACACAATCACGTATATGCGTATTATTGGCCAATGTAAGAATTGCCGCACCATCAGCATCTTTGAAATCAAAATCATTAACTAATGTGAAATTAGCTAAGGTAACATCTTTACCATTAATCAAAAATGCAACATTTTGCAAAGTAAAATTATTACCTAAAATAGTTACATTATTTGCTTCAATTTTTAAAAGACCTAAATTATCAAAGTTTTGAGTTAATACAAATTTGGTATTAGAATGCTCAACCCCCAAAGTACCGTCAACAAAATATTCATCAATGTTAAATATGGTCAAATTAACTGTATCAGAATCATTTTGATCATCAATGTCCGGATTATCAGGATCAACTGGAAAATCCGGAATATCTGGAATGTCAGGCACATCTGGAACTTCTGGTGCATCACCAACAATTATAATATTAGGCACAGTAGTATTTTCACCTAATGTTGATAAATCATTTGCAGAAACGCATCCCATAATCACGAAAAATAACATTAACAAAGATGTAATTATTATTTTTCGACTTAATTTAATCTTTTTCACCTCTTTTTAGTTTTAATAAAATCTTTTAAAACTAAAATAAGTCATTTTATAAGATTAAAAAAAAACTTATTTAAAGTTCAAACTAAAAGACAATTAAGTATATGTAAAAAATAGTTTATATATTTATCCTTAAAATAAAATCAAAAGAGATTAATTGAATAATCTCTTTTTTAAAATATTCGTATTGTGTTTCCTGTTTGGAAATTGTTCCAGCATGAAGTTATGATGTATTCTCCAGGCATCAATCTAATGTTTAATTTGGCCATACCGTTATTGTCTGTGACTTTATAGTAAAATACTCCGTTTACATTAAATGATA
>ENA-OWPN01001536-OWPN01001536.1-human-gut-metagenome-genome-assembly--contig:-NODE-1536-length-20132-cov-5.082632_pt1 | contig 20132 bp, 19 predicted proteins | sample MGYA00248266_ERZ651850 | MGnify/ENA primary metagenome ERZ651850 (study PRJEB26924, sample SAMEA4378296) | human gut metagenome | biome: human gut; feature: human-associated habitat; material: faeces... | reverse complement strand
TGACTTTTTTGTTATGGCGCTGTACGTTTACGGAAGGGATGGCCGCAAGAACGCGTTCGATGTGATAGCCCAGGGCATCCTCAGCCTGCTTCTTAGCCTTGATAATACCGTTTACAACGTTCTGTTCATCCATGATTTTCTGTTTTTCAATTCCCTGTATGGGAGCTTTTTCCACTCTTAGAATATTAAACCGCGTTTCATAAAATTCACCGACCACCAGCCGTACTTCATGATCCGCTATTTCTATAGAGGCATATATTTCCTTTTTGTTCATAAGGTTACCTCCTTACATCCGCTGACTCTTTCAGCTTTCGGGCGTACATTTATACTCATATATGATATCATAATTTAAGCGGTTTAAAAACCATTTCCAAGGATTTCTCATAATTTTTTTCTTTTTTTTCAAAGCAGTGTGTAAAGGTCAAAATAAAGAGAGGTTTTCCCTCTCTTAATCATCAGATATATTCCTTAAAGTATCTGCTTCTGCATCCCTGCCAGAACCGGATACAGGCCGTTTTTGGTATTTTACTGTCTTTTTCCGTCGAAAGAACAGGAATGCACTCAAGCCGGCAAGCAGCACACAGCCTCCGCCCAGGCCATATATGACCATTTTATGCTTTTTCAATGAAGCGTCCACATCCTTGCGGTACTGATCATAAGCAGTCTGTGAGATCGCTGCTGCTCCGGAATAGATCTGCAGAGTCTTTTCCGTGGCTTCATACTGATAGTAAACCATATTGCCCTTTTCATCCATTACATAAAGCAGGGCATAGTTCTCTAAAGCGGCATCGTTAAATTTCCAGCCGTTTAATTCGTATTTGTCAATCTTCACAGTTGTAAAGGTCATGTCCTCGCGTGTCTGCAACTCCTTTGGCACATCTACGATAAAGACATTGTTCCCCAACAGCGCCATAGGACGAAGCTGTGTTTCGACTGTGTTGGTTTCCGTATTATAAATATAGTAGTTTTTTTCCTTAGTCTTGTCATCCTGCAGATACACAACCGTCTTTTTCAGAAGATTACTTTTCCATGCCTTGACCTCTTTGCCGTCGACTTTTATTTTCACCTCTTCAAATGATTTTGCAGGCTTGTCCACACCATCGAGACTGCGGACAAAGCCGAGCTTTGTGCCGTTATAGGTCACAAAGACAACCGGAGTTTCATCGACATTGACAGTGATTGTGTACTCCTTTGTACTGCCATCCTCTGCCGCTACACTGACCGTGATCGTATTTTTCCCCGGTTTAAGCGATTTGGTTCCTGTACCATATACAACAGCCTTGTCATCAGCAGTGGAAGCCGATACCTTAATACTGGAGACATCGCCGTTTAAATTAACGGTATATTGTGTTTTCGATGCGGAAAATTTCGGACTAAGTGTACCCTGAGACAAGCTCAGGCTTGCCAGATTGGCATTGCTGGATAGCTTCTTTTCTTCTTTTTGCGGTTCTTCTGTTTTCGGTGTTTCGGGTTTTTCAGAAGGCTGGTTATTTTGCGTCTGTGACGGTTTTGCTACAACCTGCACAGATGCAGAACCGGATACAGCGACATCCTTCTCTGTATTGTAGTCGCCCAGTGTTCCAGATGCAGATACTGTCAGCGTTCCCTCTGCGGTTGCTGTGATTGTAAACGATTGTGAGCTGTTATCCAGCCAGTAGGTACCGTTTGCAGCACCGCTGACACTGATATTACCGGCACCGCCGGAAGCACTTACCGTAAAGGTGACACTATCACCCACATAGATCGTGCTTGCACTGGCAGTAACACTTAATCCCGCCGCATGCAGAAAGCCGGAAACATTCAGGATTCCGACAGCCAGTAGACATACGGCAGCCAATTTACAAAGCCTTGATTTGAATTTCGTCATTGCATTACTCCTTTATTGTACTTTTTCCCATAATATGGTTTTTAATAATAACATAATCCGCAGGAGTGATTTTACCATCCTTATTCACATCTGCCGCTGTCAGCGCTTTTCCTGTCAGTGTTGATTTTTTCATAATGTGATTTTTCACCTTAACGTAATCCGCCGGTGTAATTTTTCCATCGTTATTAACATCCCCCAGCTTATAGGCATCGTTTGCTCCTGTATCACTACCTCCGGAGGAATCACTCGTATAGCCGTTTTCAGAAAGCAGAGAGCTGTGGATATAGCCGTAGCTGCTATTGAAATTATAGCTATTTCCAGAGTAATCAATCGCACTTCTAGCACTGTTCAGCGGTGTATCCAACTGAATTTTATACCAGACATTGCTTCCGCTCACAGTTTCTCCGCTAACCTTGTCAAGAACTATAAACGCCATGTTTCCATTCTTCGGCGTCGTATACAGACTGGCGGAGGAGGTGGAAGCCTCCTTGCGGATATTGATTGCCCCCTGATCCTTAAAGACCAGCCTCTTGGAGCCTGCATCACTTCTGCTGCTGTAGCTGTCAACCTTCCACATCCAGTGTGCGGCAGTTTCCCCCCAGTATGGATCAGATGCATAGGAAACATTCATGCCACTTGCCTTGTCTCCGAGGAATGCCCCGTGATATGTGGAATATTTCGGTGTTGAATACCATAGATTGACATAATATTTATCATGGTCGAGAATACTGTTTTGCGGTGAGGAATAACCGTTTGCCTGTCCCGGATCGGAGTCTACCGCATTATGTCCGAACAGATTGTTTTTACTGGTTGCGATAGAGCTCGTTCCAAAATAACTTTCATTGACTGCAACGCCAAAGGATGCCAGTGCATTGGCGCCATATGTATTTTGATATTGAATAAAGTATTTTCCCATTTCATACATTTTAGTATCCTTTGCAGTATATAGGGAATCCAAGTAGCTCTTTACATACCCGTTTAAATCCTCAGCCGTAAAGCCTGTCTTTGTACGTGAGGATACATACTGATAATAATTATAGTATGGCTGTGTTGCATTGATCGAATTCTTTCTCGTATTCGCCCTGTAATCATCGATCATCTGATGAAAGCTGGTATAGAAATAATGCCCATCATAGCTGTAGTATACCGTATTGCTTTTCATATAGCTTTGCTGCTTCCCAACCATTAACGAGCTGGTATAATACGGCTGGCGTATATTTAAGGTAATATTATGTATGATATCACCGTTTTTACATACATAGTAATTAACGGACTGTACAACATCCTCATTGTCATAATCCAGAATTTCCACCTCACTGGCATCTACCAGACCGACAACACCGGACAGCATGAATTTCACCTTGGTACCATTGCTTTCATATCCCAAAAAAGCACCGTCAGCCGCATAATAGCCGTTGGTGTATCCGGAATAGCCGGTACCGACTTCCGTATAGCTGGTATTCTTTCCGGAATCAGACTTTGTTTTGAAATTGACAACGCCGTATTTTATGTCCTTTGCGCCGCCAATGCCTCTGGTTTTCGCCATATTCTCGCGTGCTGCCTGCTCTTTTTTCGTTTGTGCTTCCAGCTTGGCAGTATCTTCGATTACGATTTTTCCATTCTCATCAATACGCTTAAAAACATGATCCTCCGGCAGCCGTGAGGAAACAGACTCCGGCTCTTTTTCTGTTGTATTCTGAGCCCCGACATATCCCTGCTGAAGCAAAACACTTCCGCAAAGCAGAACAGCTAGACCCGCAATAATTTTTTTCTTCATATCATCACATTCCCTTTTCATACAAAGTCCGTCAGCCTAATTATATAAGAAAGTAAAAGAACATGCAAATTTATTTCTATTTGAAATTCTTAATTTTTTGTGGGAATACGGCAATGCAGAATTTTATGGAAGAATTTCCCTTTAAACCCGTGTTTAGAAGTTAGCACCATGAAATTAAGTGATGAGTTTAATCTACTAGCTGATGAAAGTCCCTGTTTTAGCGGACTTTTTTTCTTTGAAATAATTTGATAAAAAAGCTTTTCTATGTTACAATAATGGTGTTACATGGTGTTATACACTCTGGAGGTTCCTATGGCTTATTTCCTTAAAAAATCTCATCTGAAGAAAGGTCTCTATCTTCAGATCTATGAAAGTTTCTATGACCACTCTAAAAAGAATACCTCTCACAAATCTTTCAGATCTCTGGGTTACGTCCATGATCTCATTGATTCCGGTATCGCTGATCCTGTCTCCTTTTTCTCTCACGAAGTCAAAAAACTCAACGATGAGCTCAAAAGCAGGAAAGAACTTGAAAAAAACAGGCTTATCGAGGAATCCCCTATCCGTTACCTCGGCTATTTCCCTATCAAAAATATTCTTGATGGTCTCAGGGTATCTGAACATATCAACCTGCTCCAGTATAATCGTGATTTCAGATTCTCCATCAGCGATATCATGGAGTGCCTCATCTATGCAAGATGTGTGAAGCCATGCTCCAAATACAAGACCTTTCATGAGGTGATCCCTTATCTCTATGGGGACATGACAGGTTTCAGCTATGACCAGCTGCTGACTGCACTTGGGATCATGGGTGACGAATATGAGAAGATCGTTGAGATCTTCACCAGCAGAGTTTCTGAACGTTATGGCATATCTACCTCGAAGACTTATTTTGACTGCACCAATTTCTACTTTGAAATAGATAGAGAAAGCGACATTCAGAAAAAGGGTCCCTCTAAAGAGAACCGTACTGATCCTATCATTGGTCTGGGCCTGCTTCTTGATACCAATCAGCTTCCTATCGCAATGAAACTTTATCCCGGCAATCAGTCCGAGAAGCCAGTATTAAGAAATGTGATCGGGGCATTGAAGCAACAGAACAATATATCAGGAAAAACCGTCCAGGTGGCTGACAAAGGATTGAACTGCGCTGCCAATATCTATGCAGCCAGAAAAAACAGGGATGGCTATATTTTTTCGAAATCTGTAAAGTCGCTGAGTGACAGGGAACAGCAGTGGGTGCTGAATGAAAACAATCAGTTCACATGCGTGTATGATGAAAACAAAGAGCTGAAATATAAATATCTGAGCATTATCGATGAATTCAAATATGAATTCCAGGACGAGGATAAGAAGAAAAAAAGATTCACGGTAAAAGAAAAACGCATTCTGACATTTAATCCCTCCTTATGTGAAAAGCAACAATATGAACTGAAAAAGATGTATGAGAAAGCAAAGAAATTAAAAGCGTGTCAGGCAAAGAAAAGCGAGTATGGTGAATCATCGAGATATGTGACATTCTCATCATCAGACAAGGATGGGAATGCCACAGATGAAAAGGTGATCGTCCAACTGAATGAGAAAAAATATAAAAAAGACTGTCAGTTGGCCGGATATAATATGCTGGTAACATCTGAGTTGGCAATGGATGATGAGGAAATCTATAATGTATATCATAATCTATGGCGGTTAGAGGAGTCCTTTAAAATCATGAAATCCGAGCTGGATGCCCGTCCGGTTTTCTGCCGCAGCGAAAGCACGATCAAGGGGCATTTCCTGATCTGCTATCTGGCAGTGCTGTTGAGCAGAATCCTTGAGTTTAAAGTGCTGGGGAATAAGGTCTGCACTTCCAAACTCTATGAATTCATGCGAACTTATACAGTTCTGAGAGAGGAGAACAGCAGATACATCAATATTACTCCATCCTCACCGACCATCACAACACTGTCGGAATACTTCAATCTGCCGATACGGAACTTCTATTTATCACCACAACAAATAAAAATGATGCTTGATCAAGTGATTTAGCACCATTTTTTTCATTTTGCTTCTAAAGTCAGGTATCATAGCGCTTACAATATGTCGAAGCATATGCTCACAGAATTTTCCTTTTTTATACTCCTGCTTTTGAAGCATGTGAAAAACAGCAGTACAGTGTAGGAAGCATCATGCTGAAGGAAGATGTATTGCCAGGGAATGGAGCAATGTATTGTGGAAAGCTGCGCATCGTATCCTTTAGTAAAGATAGCTCAATTAGCTATTGCATGTTATGGATGCTCAAAGAAAGTCTAAGCGCTCTTTTTCGATAGGGGATGCTATGATTTTTGTGTTTCCGTAAGAATTGACACACTCCTGCTTGGTTTTATTGATATAGCTTGTGCATCTGCTTATTTTATACACACAGCCTGCGGACATCCGCTCTGCCGTATGGTATACTGTACATAGTGGAACTGATGGAAAAGAGGGATTATATGTCGGAAAAGAAAAAGGCGGAGGAAGGCTTCCTGTATAACGCAAACTACAACTCAGCACTGCTGGACGAGCGTGCCTGGTGTAAGGATCAATGTCATGCATGCAATCAGCTGCGCCCAAGTGAAACGGAAAAACGCAATCAGATTTATCGCAAACTGTTTAAACAGATGGGACATCATGTATCCATAGAACCGCCGTTCTGGTGTGATTACGGCTATAATATCACCATTGGAAATGAATTTTTTATGAACCATAACGGTATCATCCTGGATGGGGCTGAGGTGACCTTTGGTGATTATGTCTATATAGCACCAAACTGCGGCTTCTATACGGCAGGACATCCATTGGATGTGGAACAGCGCAAGCAGGGATTGGAGTATGCCTTTCCCATTCATGTGGAAAGTAATGTGTGGATTGGAGCAGGAGTGCAGGTGCTGGCAGGTGTTACGATTGGCGAAGGTTCGGTAATCGGGGCGGGCAGTGTAGTGAACCGGGATATTCCTCCGCATGTTCTTGCGGCAGGTGTTCCCTGCAGGGTGATTCGCAAAATTACAGAGGCTGACCGAAAAAAATATCGTGTGCTTGAGGAGGAAACAAAGTAAGGGATGTTCGCTGCTCATTATCATAATTGCATCCTTCATGCAGTGCAATAAATTGGTGGATAACAGCGATGGATTTTCCGATATCGTAGTTTATAAAAAGAACAGGAAGGGGATTATTGCAGCCTGTTTTTTAGTGATGTAATATTTTGACTGTAATTTGCCTGTTTCTAAATGATTTTGCGTATATTTGATAAGTGAAAGAAGAATAATCAATCTTTGTATGGTATGGTTGGATTAGCATCCTATATGAGCACTCTGACTATTGCAGGAAGCACTACCATTACAGTATCCGACGAGTAAGCGTACAGAAAAATTCACAAAGCAGGTATTACTACATCCTTTTATGCCCCTCTCTGTATCGTATGAGATCGATCAGCATGCATAGGATAAGTAATCGCAGTGTATATAAGAAAATCAGTGTAGAGAATAACTCTGTACAACAGCATTTAAACGGGAGCATATCAAAAGGTTATAAGCTGTCATTGGAATGCAGGTTCTTTCCATATATTATGGAGCGAGGAAGAAACCTGAAAAGATATTGTTTTTTCTTTGCCACAGGAAAGGCTGTGGTATAATAAGGATACAGCAGGAGGACGATACTATGTTTTATGATAACGTAAAAGAATCTGCACAGTTTATCTGTGAGCATGTAAAAACAAAGCCGGTGATTGGTATCATTTTAGGGAGCGGATTAGGCTCTCTGGTTGATATTATGGAGAACAAGGAGATACTGTCCTATCAGGATATCCCGCATTTTCCGCAATCCAGGGTAGAAGGCCATGCAGGGAACCTGGTGTTTGGCAACATTGGTGAGCAGTCTCTGGTTGTTATGCAGGGAAGATTTCATTATTATGAAGGCTTTTCTATGAAGGAGGTCACCTATCCGATTTATGTGATGAAGCTGCTCGGTGTTCAGGATTTGATTGTCACCAACGCCTGTGGAGGAATCAATACGGCATTTAAGCCAGGAGATTTAATGATCATTGATGATTTTATCAATTCTTTGGATGTGAATCCTCTGATTGGTGCAAATGATGAACGTTTTGGGCCGCGCTTTCCGGATATGTCAGAGCCGTATTCCACAGAACTGCGTAACAAGGCGAAGCTGGTGGCGGAAAGTCTTGGAATTCCCTATCAGCATGGAGTTTATACACTGTTTCAGGGGCCGTATTATGAAACAGCGGCAGAAATCCGCATGTTTGCCAGAGCAGGCAGTGATGCAATCGGTATGTCCACCGTGCCGGAAACCATTGCGGCAAATTATCTGGGAATGCGGGTGCTGGGAATTGCGTGCATCACCAATATGGCGACTGGTATCGCTAAGGAAAAGCACACGCATGAGGAAGTGGTCAAAATGGCAAACAAGAGCAGTGTACAGCTGTGTTCATGGATGGAAACACTGCTGAAGGAGTGGTGAAAGGGAGCGTGATGCTGAATGGAGCAGGAATCGCTGTTTCAAAATGAATTGCAAAGAGATCCTCTTGCGGCAAGGCTTCGGCCTTCCTCCCTGGATGACTATGTGGGACAGAAGCATCTGCTGGGCAAAGGAAAAATTCTTTATAATCTGATTGCAAAGGATATGGTTTCCTCCATGATTTTCTGGGGACCTCCGGGTGTTGGAAAAACGACGCTGGCAAGAATCATCGCTAAGCAGACGCAGGCACATTTCATCAATTTCAGTGCTGTCACAAGCGGGATTCGAGAAATTAAAGCCGTGATGAAGGAAGCAGAGGATGCCCGTCTGTATGGACGTAAAACCATCGTATTTGTAGATGAAATTCATCGTTTCAATAAAGCACAGCAGGATGCGTTTCTCCCCTATGTGGAAAAGGGAAGTATTATCCTGATTGGAGCTACGACGGAAAATCCATCCTTTGAGGTCAATGCCGCTTTGCTTTCCCGCTGCAAGGTATTTGTGCTGAAGGCATTGGAGGTAAGTGATTTAATCGAGCTGCTGCATCATGCATTAAAGGATGAGCGCGGCTTTGGCACACAGAATATCCTAATTGAGGAAGACCAGCTTCGTATGCTTGCCATGTTTGCCAACGGAGATGCAAGAACAGCGCTGAATACCCTGGAAATGGTTGTGTTAAACGGAGAAAGCGAGGATGCTGGGATTCGCATTACCAAAGAGGTGCTGGAGCAGTGTACCTCACAGAAGTCTCTGTTATATGACCGTCAGGGGGAGGAGCATTATAATTTGATCAGTGCTCTGCATAAATCCATGCGCAACTCCGATGTGGATGCGGCAATCTACTGGCTTGCCAGAATGCTGGAGGCCGGAGAGGATCCATTGTATGTCGCAAGGCGTCTGGTTCGTTTTGCAAGTGAGGATATCGGAATGGCAGACAGCCGCGCTTTGGAAATCTGTGTAGCGGCATATCAGGCATGTCATTTTCTGGGAATGCCGGAGTGCAATGTACATTTGACACATGCCGTCACCTATCTTTCCCTTTCTCCCAAGTCGAACGCATTATATATGGCATATGGGGCAGCGAGGGAGGATGCGATGCATATGCTGAGTGAACCGGTGCCCTTACAAATCCGCAATGCGCCAACCTCCCTGATGAAGGAGCTGCATTACGGGGAAGGATATCAGTATGCCCATGATTATGATGAAAAGCTCACGGTCATGCAATGTCTTCCGGATGCTCTTGCGAATAAAGAATATTATCATCCGACCATGCAGGGAAGCGAAAGCAGAGTGAGCAAACGATTGCGGGAAATCAAGGATTGGAAAAAAAATCATCGCAACAGCAATACGCGATGATACAGATATGGCATGCAGCTTGAAGAAGGTATGAAGTGCTAAAAAAAATTGAGCCAAAAAATAAAAACAGAGGAATACGATTGAAGTGAACCCCCATGCATTTCAGCTGCAATCACTCTGTTTTTTATGGTGTATCCTAACGGCTGAGATGTGTCCTGTACACAGGCTAAAAGATCTGTTTGAAAAGGTACAAAAAAGCTGACAGCTTATTCAATAAGGTATAAAAAAACGGCAGGATATAGAAACAGGCTCTTACACACAAATGGGAAAGCAAATTAACATGCAGGTAACACAGGATCACCTTATGCTTGTGAGCTGCAGTTGAAGGTCTGCAGATACAGAAATTTCCACCTTTGAATAAGAACTAAAGCATATTCTACCGTTTTTTTTCTTTTCTAACCCTATTTCGCTATGGATTTGATTACATATCGCTGAAATAATTCACGATTTCTTTCGTCCGCTCCATCCATATTGCTGGAGGCGAAAACCGGGGCATCCATATCGTTCTCCTTTAACAGCTCCACAAATCTTCCCATCACACATTGAGCGAGAAAGCATCCGGTCAAGGTACTTACCGGCCCCATGCTGCAGGTATCATCGATTGGTGTGGTAGCATCTCCATAGGGAGCATGGTTATCCAGTACGACATCCGCCAGCTCAAACAGCCGCAAGCCGCTTTCATGCCGTGATGCGATCGTTTTACTATGCGATAACGATGTAATGGCGATAATCTTTGCGCCCTTCTTTCTGGCTCTCATCGTGTACTCGATTACCAGTGGATTTCGACCGGAATTACTTGTGACAATCAATACATCCCCTTTTTCCACCGTATAAATTGCATCCAGTACATCGGCATAGGAAGCAGTCCGCTCCAGTGTGGTACTCTTGGTAGGGTGGGTTGCAAGTGTCATTTCAATTTCATTGATAGGATACACCTTTGCATAACCGCCGGCACGGGCATAAATATCCTGTCCGATCATATGAGAATGTCCGCTGCCAAACGTATAAATGGTGTGCTTATCCTTCTCTGCCTCAAGCAGAAGCTCCGCTGCCTGCTCGATTGCTTCAGTTTCTTCCTTCATGAGCGCAAATCGCTGTTCAACCTCTTTAAAATACGTGTCAATAAATGCCATAATCAATCCTCACTTTCTTATAAAATCAGTATACCACGATTATATGTAAAATCTATAATTCGTTATAAAGTTATATCAATTTATACGATTTGTGTAAAATGTATGATATTTTCACACAAAACACCTTTAATTATTCTATTCTGCAAATATGGAAAAATTTTCCATTATAATAAAACCATATATTGGAGTGGACGGAATGAAAAAAGTAACGGATATCAATTTAAAAGTGGGAGATGCAATTAGGAAAGGGCTTCAGAGAAAAGGAATGACACAGAAGGAACTCGCAATGCTTGTTGGTTCAACACAGCGTTCCATATCCTCTTATATCAACGGAAATGCACAGCCTCCGCTTGATATTCTATCTTTAATTTGCCGCATACTGGAAATAAATATGAATCAGATTTTACAGATTCCTGATTATAATTTTCCAGGGCGTATGCTGCACGATCCGCTGGAGCTGGAGGTTATGAAGGTATTTGATCAGGTGCCCGATGAAAAAAGAATCACATTTACAAAGCTCATGAAAAGCATCATAAGCTTTCACTTGGAATAGGGTGTTATGAAACATGTTACATAATGTTAGAATTATTATAATTCTGATATAAAATTACAAATAGCAAAATCAAAGCAAATTTTATTTTTACGAATAAATGCCGTATTTATCGGTGTTTTTTTATGTTTATCCGAATTTTAATATGGCAGAAAACTTTTTCATTATATATACTATATATGTAAAAGGGAGAGAGAGGAGGAATATGGAAGAAAAGCATACATGTGAATTAAATCATGATGAGTACGAGCTATTGTGTTTTTATCGCGAGCTGAGTGAGGAGCGTAAGGAAAAGTTTTTTGATTTGGTGCAGACCCTGGAAACGCTGCTGATTCAGCAAGATGATGAATAGGTGTTTTGAAAATAAACGGGCTGATTCTAACGATGAGGCTCAGATCATGCTTCTGTGAAGATTGTTGCAGTCTGTTACATAGGGCAGTAGGATGTCCGCTGTAAAATCAGGAACGCTTGTGCATTTGCGAACGCTGTCCTTTATAGCGTGGGGATGGATTCGCAAGGGCTTCTGCTTTTTGTCATGTATATCATCAGAAACAAAATTCATAAGCAGTATATGGTAGAAAGCACTAGCATGATCACTTATTCATGCAGAAACAGGATCAGGCCTTTCGGGGCCTTTTCCATTTCTGATCTATAGGAGTATGGTTTTTTATTGTTAATTCTTGTCCGGGGCGGATAGACAGGCAGAGAAGCTACCTGCCAGGATGTTATCCTTAAAAAAGCAATACAGAGCCAGATCCTTATGAATATCTTAACCCTGTATTTATCAGCATACATAATTTTCTTACATAAATATTTCATGAAAATATTTCACAAAATGATTGACTTTTTCATCGCTGGATTGTACTATAGACATATATGAAATGCGTTGACGGGAAATAGTAGGTATATGGACATGACAGAGAGTCTTCGGCCGGTGCAAGAAGATATGCGAAGTATTCGGAACACATCCCTGAGCAGCAAAGGTGAATTCAGTAGCTTTTGCCGGTATCCTGCATCCGTTACCGTGCTAGAGTATGATGGTACTCGAAGAGATTGATATCGTGAGGTATCAATAAAATAAGGTGGAATCACGTAAGGTAACTTTCGTCCTTTGGATGGAAGCTTTTTTTGTATAAGAGTATAAGGGAGGATACAGTGTATGAAGAAATTTGCCATACCCGAGGGTACGCGGGATCTGATTTTGGGAGAATGTACTGCAAAGAAACGATTACAGGACGCTATTGAACAGGTATTTGACAGCTACGGCTATAAAGAAATCGTAACACCGAGCATTGAATTTTATCAGACCTATCAGACAGGCTTTGAACAGATTCATGACGAACAGATGTATAAATTTTTCGACCATAACGGTGGTATTCTGACACTGCGTATGGATATGACCGTACCGATTGCCCGTGTGGCGGCAACGAAGTTTAAAGACCAGAAGCCGCCGCTTCGTTTCCGTTACTGTGCCAATGTATATAAGGTAAAGGAATCCTTTGCGGGGAAGCGTAATGAGGTAACCGACTGTGGCATTGAATTGCTGGGGCTGGATGAGAAGCAGAGTGATTTGGAAATTCTCGTCTGTGCGCTGGAGGTTATGGAATGTATGAAGCAGGCATCATTTACACTGGAAATCGGCAATGTGAATTTTTTCCATACGGCAGTGGAGCTGTTGGGACTAACAAAGGATGAAACGCAGATATTGGCGGATCTGATTGACCGTAAGAGCCTCACGGAGCTGAAGGAGTATCTGGAAACCTTGCGGCTGGATGCTGTGGATAAACAGTTTTTCCTGCAGCTGCCATGGCTGTGTGGAAGTGCGGATATGCTGCAGGAAGCACTTGGCTTCTGCTTTGACGCACGTCTGAAGACAATCGTGGAAAATCTGCAGCTGCTGTATGAGCAGCTGTCTGCACTGGGCTATGGAGACCGCATCACCTTCGATCTTGGTAAGCTGCCGCACTTGAATTATTACAGCGGTATTCTGTTTGAAGGCTTTGTAGAGGGAATCGGAACCAGTGTGTTAAGCGGGGGACGCTATGATTCTCTTTTAGAAAAATTCGGAGAAGCACTTCCTGCAATCGGGTTTTCCGTCAAGCTGGATGCTGTGTTACCGGTATTGCATTTAAAGCAGCAGGAGGCAACACTGACGCTGTGTTATCCATATGAGAAAAAGGTGGAGGCTCTGCGCCAGGCAAAGGAGCTGAGAAAAAGCACACGGGTTGAACTGCTGTGTGGAGATTATGACGATATTATCGTGAAAGGGGAGAACGTCGCATGAGTATATCCGTTGCATTGACAAAGGGGCGTCTGGAAAAGGCGACTGTTAAGCTGCTGGAAGAGCGGGGCTATGGAATTGAATGTCTCAAGGATAAGGGACGTGCTCTTGTTTTCCAGGATTCCCAAAAGGATATCCGTTATTTCCTTGTAAAAGCCAATGACTGCATCACCTATGTACAGCATGGGGTTGCGGATATCGGAGTTGTCGGAAAGGATACCCTGCTGGAGGGTGGTAAGGATTATTATGAAATGCTGGATCTGGGCATTGGAAAGTGTAAATTCATCGTTGCCGGATTACCGGAGCATAATCTGTTTGATAAGGTAGGACATGTAAAAATCGGTACCAAGTATCCAAATATTGCAAAGCAGTATTTCCTGGAGAAGGGGATGGATGTGGAGTGTATTAAAATCGACGGCTCTGTGGAGCTGGCACCGATTCTGGGCTTATGCGATGGTATTGTGGATATTATGGAAACTGGAACGACTCTAAAGGAAAACGGACTCGTGGTATTTGATACAGTCTGTGATATCAGTGCAAGAGTGATCGTGAATAAAGCGAGCTTCAAGCTGAAGCGGGCGGAAATATTAGCGATTCTGGAGGATATGAAGAAAGGATTGGAAACATGCTGAGACGAATGAAGGCATCGGATACGGCACAGCTGCAGACGTATCTGGTAAGCAGAACAGAGGATATCGACACTGAAATCATCGCTAAGGTCAGTGCCATCCTGCAGGATGTTAAAGTACGCAGGGATGAAGCGGTAAAGGCATATACCCGTCAGTTTGACGGTATAGAGATGGATGATTTCCGTGTTTCCCCATGTGATATCGAGGCAGCGGCAGCGAAGGCGGAGCCCTTCTTTGTGGAGAGCATGAAAAAGGCAAAAGCGAATATCGAATATTATCATACTGCACAGAAGCAAAACGGCTATCTGCTGCAGAAGGAAATGGGAATCTACCTGGGACAGCGCGTGCTTCCACTGGACAGTGTGGGAATTTATGTACCCGGAGGACGGGCACAGTATCCAAGCAGTGTGCTGATGAATGCAATTCCTGCCCGTATTGCAGGGGTGAAGCGGATCGTTATGATAACTCCGCCTGCACAGGACGGCAGCCTGCATCCCAATATTGCTGCGGCGGCAATGATTGCGGGAGTAGATGAAATATATAAGGTTGGCGGTGCACAGGGAATTGCGGCACTCGCATATGGAACAGAAAGCATTGCGCCGGTGGATAAAATCGTCGGACCGGGGAATGTGTTTGTAGCGGCAGCGAAAAAGCTGGTATTTGGCAAGGTGGATATTGATATGATTGCCGGGCCGAGTGAGATTCTGGTGATTGCGGATGAACATGCACCGGCAGAAAGCGTGGCAGCGGACCTGTTATCACAGGCAGAGCATGACCCGATGGCCAGTGCGATTCTTGTGACTACAAGTGAAACACTGATCGACAGGGTGGAGCAGGAGCTTCGTAAACAGACGGATGCCCTGCCGAAAAAGGACATAGTGGAACAATCTCTGCGTGCATATGGAACTGCAATTTTGTGTGAGAGCATGGAGTCCTGTCTGGCAGTATCCAATGCGGTTGCACCGGAGCATCTGGAGCTCATGGTGGCTGCACCAATGGACTATCTTGGTATGGTACGCCATGCGGGCAGTGTGTTCCTTGGCTATCATACATGTGAGAGTGTCGGAGATTATTTCGGCGGCTGTAATCATGTTTTGCCAACAAGCGGAACGGCGCGGTTCTCCAGCGCTTTGAGTGTGGACAGCTTTATCAAAAAGAGCAGCTATCTGCATTATACAGAAGAAGCATTACAGGCATATGGTGCCAATATCATAGAAATGGCGGAGCAGGAAGAGCTGCAGGCACATGCCAATGCTGTGAAAGTGAGGCTGAAGTCATGAAAAATATTGAAAGCTATGCGGCCCGTGTGAATGGCAGCATCATGCTGAACGCAAATGAATGCTATAAAAATATAAGTGGGGAGATCGTAAAGGAGCTTGCGGCCGCGATTGGTGATTTGGCGATGAACCGCTATCCGGATGAAGCCAGTACGGAGCTGATCGAGGCGTATGCCAAGGTCAAAAAGCTGTCTGCCGACCGGCTTTTGGCGGGAAATGGAAGCGATGAAATGCTGGGGCTTATGATCGGCTATTTCCTGGGAAAAGGTAAGAAATTACTTACCCTATCACCGGACTTTTCCATGTATGACTATTACGCATCCATGCACGAGAGCGAGGTAGTGAAATTTCCATGTGAAAAGGATGGAGCCTTCAGTATTGCGGATTTCATTGAATTTGGCAGAGAGTATCATGTGGATATGGTGCTGTTTTCCAATCCGAACAATCCTACCGGACATTTTGTGAGCAATGCGGATGTGTGCAGAATCGTGGAGGCATTTCCGCGTATTCCGGTAATCATTGATGAGGCCTATGGGGAATTCGCAAAGGAAAGCATGCTGGAGTATCTGGACACCTATCCGAATCTGTATGTGACCAGAACCCTGTCCAAGGCATTCGGCTTTGCCGGTGCACGACTGGGCTTTCTTATCAGCAATCCCGGCAATATCGCTGCTCTGCGTCCGTATATGGTACCCTATAATATCAGCTGTCTTACCCAGAAGGCTGGAGTTATCATCCTGCAGCATGCGGCAGAATATGAGCTGCTTGTGGAGGAGGTACAGCTGGAGCGGGATATGCTGTATCATAAGCTGAAGCAGCTGAAAAACGTAACCTTTTATCCAAGCCAGGCAAATTATTTATATGGAAGAAGCAAACAGAAGCAGCAGCTGTTGGAGGCATTGCATAAGGAAGGCATCGTCATACGCGATTATGAAGGAAAGGACAGCTTCCGCATAACCGTCGGTTCCCCTGGTGAAAATGCAATCGTCTTATCCGTGCTGCAGGAATTTGACAGAAAGGTGTGTGTGGTATGAAAAGCAATGCGACAAGCAGATGCGCAAAGCAGAACCGGGATACAAAGGAAACAAAAATTAGCTGCTATATGAATCTGGATGGAGACGGTACAAGCGATATTCATACCGGCATCGGATTCTTTGATCATATGCTGACCCTGTTTTCCTTTCATTCGGGAATCGATCTGACACTTTCTGCACAGGGCGATCTGGAGGTATGCGATCATCATACCGTGGAGGACTGCGGTATCCTGATGGGAGCCTGTTTAAAGGAGGCGCTGCAGGATAAAAGAGGAATCGGACGCTATGGGAGTATGCTGTTACCGATGGATGAGGCACTGGCACAGGTGGTGCTGGATATCAGCGGCCGCAGCTTTCTGCTGTATAACTGTGAGCTGAAGCGTGATACGATTGGCTCCTTCTCCTGTGAGATGGTAGAGGAATTCTTGCGTGCCTTTGCCTTTCAGGCAGGTATTACATTGCATGTGAATGTACCCTATGGAACCAACGATCATCATAAGGTGGAGGCCATCTTTAAGGCGCTTGGACGCGCATTAAAGGCAGCGATTGCCGTTAGCGGGGATGCGCTGCCGAGTACGAAGGGAACGCTGTAATATGATAACGATTATAGATTACGGGATGGGAAATCTGCACAGTGTGGAAAATGCTCTGCGCCATATCGGCTGTACCTGCTGTGTTTCTGATAAACGGGAAGATATAGAGCGTGCGGATCAGCTCATTCTGCCAGGTGTCGGCGCCTTTGCGGACTGTATGAAAAACCTGCAGGAGCGCGGTCTTGTGGAGGTGCTGCAGATTGAGGTTATGCAGAAGCATAAGCCGCTATTAGGTATCTGTCTGGGTATGCAGGCATTGTTTGAGGATAGCGAAGAAAATGGTTATACCAAGGGCCTGGGCTTTTTAAAGGGCAATATTGTAAAGATGAAGGACACGCTTGTGCCTGCTTCTGAAATTCAAACGGAAAAGTATGTCCGCATTCCGCATATTGGATGGAACCTGTTGGAGCCCTGTCAGCCCTCCCCTGTATTTGAACGGCTGAGTGAGCGTCCCTTTGTGTATTATGTGCATTCCTATTATGCGCAGAATTATGATGAACGGGATTTGTTGGCAGACAGCGGGTATGGAAGGATGCGCATACCGGGGCTTGTACGAAGGGACAATGTGGTCGGGGCGCAGTTTCATCCTGAAAAAAGCGGTGAGGACGGACTACAGCTACTGCGGTGGTTCAAGGAGGAATTTGTATGATAATTTTACCGGCAATCGACATCCTGGATCAGCAGCCGGTACGGCTGTATCAGGGAGATTATGAGCAAAAGGAATGTGTGGGTGACAGCATTACGGATATCGCCAGAGCCTTTGAACAGCAGGGGGCGGAATATGTGCATATGGTCGATCTCAACGGTGCCAAAGAGGGAAAGAAAATCAATCAGGACAGCATTGTGAAAACAGCACAGAGCCTGTCCATACCGGTAGAGGTTGGCGGTGGTATCCGCAGTATGGAGGATGTGCGGTTTTATCTGGAGCAGGGCATCAGCCGTGTTATTTTAGGAACAGCAGCCATAGAGAATCCGGATTTCCTGCGGGAGGCGGTTTCAATGTATAAAGAAAAAATCGCCGTTGGCATTGATTGTAAAAACGGTATGGTTTGTGGTCATGGCTGGCTGCAGGAAAGCGAAGTACAGTATATCGACTTTGCGATTCAGATGGAGGCTGTCGGAGTAAAGACCATCATCGTGACGGATATTTCCAGAGACGGAACGATGAGAGGGCCGAATACGGAGATGCTGGCGGAGCTGAAGAAAACAGTATCCATCAATATTATCGCTTCCGGCGGTATTAAGGATATATCCCATATCCGCGCATTAAAGGAGCTGGATATTTACGGTGCAATCACCGGCAAGGCAATGTATGCCGAAACATTGTCTCTGTCCCAGGCGATTGCGCTTTGTAAGGAGTAATCATATGCATACAAAGCGCATCATCCCATGCCTGGATGTAAAAGACGGCAAGGTTGTTAAGGGTATCAATTTTGTCGGGTTGAAGGAAGTCGGTGATCCGGTTGATCTGGCAAGAGCCTATTATGAGCAGGGCGCTGATGAGCTGGTATTTCTGGATATCACGGCAACGCATGAACAGCGGGATACCATGGTACAGGTGGTGGAGCGGGTAGCCCATGAAATCTTTATTCCGTTTACGGTTGGCGGCGGTATCCGCAGTGTGGAGGATATTCGAAAAATGCTGCTGGCTGGAGCGGACAAGGTATCTCTGAACTCTGCGGCGGTTAGAAATAAGGAGCTAATCCGGCAGGGGGCAGAAATGTTCGGCAACCAGTGTATCGTATTGGCGGTCGATGGAAAACGCCGTGAGGATGGCAGTGGCTGGAATGTGTTTGTGGCCGGAGGACGTGAGGATACCGGTATGGATTTGCTGGAGTGGGTAGTGGAAGGTGTACGCCTTGGAGCAGGAGAAATTCTGCTTACCAGCATGGACGCGGATGGTACAAAGCAGGGCTTTGATATCGAGCTGTGCAAGGCTGTGCATGATTTGGTGGATGTACCGGTGATTGCATCGGGAGGCTGCGGAGCTCTGGAGCATTTTGCGCAGGTATTTGAACAGGATGCCAGCGATGCGGCACTAGCGGCAAGCATGTTCCATTATAAGGAGGTTACCATTCCACAGGTAAAGCGCTATCTGAAGGAGAAAGGAATCGCGGTACGTATATGATACAGGTGAATTTTGATAAAGGAAACGGACTTGTTCCTGTCATTGTACAGGATGCGCATACGCATGCTGTCCTCATGCTGGCGTATATGAATGCGGAAAGTCTGCGCATGACGATGGATACCGGACGTGCAACCTATTACAGCAGAAGCCGTCAGGAGCTGTGGATCAAGGGAGAAACCAGCGGGCATTATCAGTATGTGAAGGATATTCGTATTGATTGTGATGAGGATACGATTCTGTTACTGGTGGAGCAGGTCGGTGCTGCCTGCCATACAGGACACACGAGTTGCTTTTACCGAAATATGGAGGGAGAGGAAGTATGAACGAGCTAGATGCATTATATGAAACGATAAAGGATCGCAAGGCGCATAAAGAGGAAGGCAGCTATACCACCTACCTTTTTGAAAAGGGGCTGGAGAAGATTTTAAAAAAGGTCGGGGAGGAGTGTACCGAGGTTGTGATTGCCTCTCTGACACAGACCAGAGAGGATCAGATTAATGAAATCGGTGATTTGCTGTATCATCTGACAGTGCTGATGGTGGAGAAGGGCATCTCTATGGAGGATGTCAGTGCCGAGCTGAAGCGACGCGCTCAGAAAACGCACAATCTGAAGGCAGAGCGAAAACCGATTGAGCATCTGTAGGCCGAGAAATCGGCTTTTTTTCGTATAATAAGAATTACGATGCGGTGATTAGAAAAAGGGTATTATAAAAATGTTGAATTGAGTAATTCAGTGCATATGAATATATCTATTTGCTTCCTATTGTAAGAGATGTTATCTGCCCTGTAAATCACGTATTACAGAGTATGATTTTGCAAACAAGTCTATTTCCTATCGGTATAAATGTCATCATGATAGAGGTCTGTGCATCTGATTTATCTTAGTAGATATCATAAGGCAAATGCTTTTTTTGATTAAAAATAGAAAAAAATAAACTTTTTATATGAATTACAACATTTCCTATCGTATATAAGAGTGTAAGGAATAACCTTGCAGAAACGAGGAAATGTCAAATGAC
>ENA-OWPN01001531-OWPN01001531.1-human-gut-metagenome-genome-assembly--contig:-NODE-1531-length-20230-cov-2.895266_pt1 | contig 20230 bp, 10 predicted proteins | sample MGYA00248266_ERZ651850 | MGnify/ENA primary metagenome ERZ651850 (study PRJEB26924, sample SAMEA4378296) | human gut metagenome | biome: human gut; feature: human-associated habitat; material: faeces... | reverse complement strand
GCGCATCCTATCCGGGTGCCAGTGCCCTGACAGTATCACAAGCGGTAGCCACTCCCATTGAACAAGAATTGAATGGTACTCCGGGAATGCTCTACATGGAATCCAACAGTTCCAATTCGGGAGGTTTCTCCGCCACCGTTACATTTGATATATCTGCTGATCCCGACCTCGCGGCAGTAGAAATCCAAAACCGCATCAAACTGGCGGAATCACGTCTTCCCGCCGAAGTAATACAAAACGGTATCTCTGTGGAAAAACAAGCTGCCAGCCAGTTGTTGACCCTATGTCTTACCTCTACCGACCCCAAGTTTGATGAAATATACCTCAGTAACTTCGCAACACTGAACGTGCTCGACCTCATCCGCCGTATCCCCGGCGTAGGACGTGTATCGAACATAGGCAGCCGCTATTACGCCATGCAAATATGGGTACAACCCGACAAATTGGCTAATTTCGGTCTGACCGTAGCCGACTTGCAGAATGCACTGAAAGACCAGAACCGCGAATCGGCAGCCGGTGTCTTGGGACAACAACCCGTGCAGGGACTGGATGTAACCATTCCTATCACCACACAGGGACGCCTCTCTACCGTCAGCCAATTTGAAGAAATCGTGGTCCGTGCCAATGCCGACGGTTCCATTATCCGCCTGCGCGATGTGGCGCGTATTTCCCTCGAAGCACAATCTTATAATACCGAAAGTGCCATCAACGGACAGAATGCAGCAGTACTGGCCATCTATATGTTGCCGGGAGCCAACGCCATGGAAGTAGCAAAGAATGTAAAAGAAGCCATGCAGGAAATCAGCAAGAACTTCCCCGAAGGAATGAGCTATGAGATTCCCTTCGACATGACGACCTATATTTCGGAATCTATTCACGAAGTGTACAAGACACTGTTTGAAGCATTGATCCTGGTTATCATCGTGGTGTACCTCTCCTTGCAGAGTTGGCGTGCAACGGTTATTCCATTGGTAGCCGTGCCCATCTCATTGATCGGTACATTCGGTTTCATGCTGATATTCGGATTTTCGCTGAACATATTAACCTTGCTGGGACTGGTACTTGCCATCGGTATTGTGGTGGATGATGCCATTGTGGTGGTGGAAAACGTGGAGCGCATCATGGAGGAAGAAAAATTATCTCCCTATGAAGCGACCAAGAGGGCAATGGAAGGACTTACGGGAGCCATTATCGCCACTTCGCTGGTACTGGCTGCGGTATTCGTACCCGTCAGCTTCCTGGGCGGCATCACGGGACAGCTTTACCGCCAGTTTACGGTGACTATCGTAGTATCCGTATTGCTGTCTACAGTGGTGGCTCTGACACTGAGCCCGGTGATGTGTTCACTCATTCTGAGACCGGAAGACCCGAACAAGAAAAAGAATATCGTATTCCGCCGCATCAATGAATGGCTCAGTATAGGCAATCATAAATATATCGGTATCATTCAGCACATTGTAAAGCATCCGCGCCGCGTATTGAGTGGATTCGGCATGGTACTGATTGCCATTCTGCTGATTCACCGCATTATACCTACCAGCTTTCTTCCTATCGAAGACCAAGGATACTTTAAAGTGGAACTGGAATTGCCGGAAGGGGCAACACTGGAACGTACCCGTGTGGTAACAGACCGCGCCGTGGAATACCTGATGGCGAATCCGGCAGTGGAATACATACAAAGCGTTGCCGGCAGCAGTCCCCGCGTAGGCAGCAGCCAGGCACGCAGCGAGCTGACAGTCATCCTGAAACCTTGGGAGGAACGGGATTCGCAAACCATTGACGACATCATGGCACAAGTGAAGAAAGACATGAACGAATATCCCGAATGTAAAGTTTATCTTTCCACACCTCCCGTTATTCCGGGACTGGGTAGTTCGGGTGGTTTTGAAATGCAGTTGGAAGCCCGTGGAGATGCCACTTTCGAGAATCTGGTACAGGCTACGGATACACTGATGTATTATGCGTCGAAACGCAAAGAGTTGTCCGGCTTGTCTTCTTCATTGCAGGCGGATATTCCTCAGCTTTACTTCGATGTGGATCGGGACAAGGTGAAACTTGCAGGAGTGCCTTTGGCAGATGTATTTTCTACCATGAAGGCATACACCGGTTCGGTATATGTGAACGACTTCAATATGTTCAATCGTATTTATCGCGTATATATCCAGGCAGAAGCTCCTTACAGGGAACACAAGGAAAACATCAACCTGTTCTTTGTGCGTGGAGCGGATAATGCAATGATACCGTTGACTTCACTGGGTACTACTTCGTACACCACCGGTCCGGGCAGCATCAAGCGCTTCAATATGTTCAACAGCTCCGTGATCCGTGGCGAGGCTGCCGATGGATATAGTTCGGGACAGGCGATGGAAATCATTGAACAGATAGCCCGCGAACATCTTCCCGATAATATCGGCGTGGAATGGAGCGGACTCTCCTATCAGGAAAAACAGGCAGGCGGACAAACGGGTATGGTGCTGGCACTGGTATTCATGTTTGTATTCCTGTTCCTTGCCGCACTTTATGAAAGTTGGATGGTTCCTGTGGCGGTATTGCTTTCATTGCCCGTGGCTGCACTGGGTGCATATCTGGGCGTATGGGGATGCGGACTGGAGAATGATGTGTATTTCCAAATCGGATTGGTAATGCTGGTGGGATTGGCAGCCAAGAATGCAATTCTGATTGTTGAATTCGCTAAGGAACAGGTAGATAAAGGAGTAGATGTGGTGCAAGCTGCCCTGCATGCTTCTCAGCTTCGTTTCCGTCCTATCCTGATGACTTCGTTGGCGTTCATCCTGGGTATGTTGCCTATGGTTATTGCCACAGGACCGGGTTCTGCCAGCCGTCAGGCTATCGGTACAGGAGTGTTCTTTGGAATGATCTTTGCTGTGACAATAGGCATTTTGTTAGTACCTTTCTTCTTCGTATTGATTTATAAGATGAAAGCGAAAATGAACCACCGTAGGGGCGGATTGAATCCGCCCGAATGCAACATAAAACCAGATCCGTTTTCTAAAAACGATAACGATTAAAAAGATAAAAGAAATGATGAAACGTACATTATTATATATAGCCGTATTGGGAAGTGCCTTATTAAGTTCTTGCCAGCTTGGTAAACACTATACCCGTCCCGACCTGCATCTGCCTCAACAATTGGATACCATTCAGCATCAGGACACCCTTTCCATTGCCGATATGCAATGGTGGGAAATCTATACGGATACCACCCTGCAATCACTGATAGAAAAGACATTGACCCACAACAAGGACATGCTGATAGCTGCCGCCCGCGTAAAAGAACTGGCTGCCATGAAACGCATTGACTTTGCCAATCTTTTCCCACAACTGAACGGCAGTGCCTATGCCCAAAAGGAAGGAAGCAACTATGGTGGAGACAATTACAAGAACGACCCGGAGCTGGGTGCCAAACTAACCGTAACCTGGGAACTGGACTTATGGGGCAACCTGCGGTGGGCAAAAGACAAAAGCGTAGCACAATTCCTGGGCAGCATAGAAGCACAGCGCGCACTAAAAATGAGTATCATATCCGAAGTTGCACAAGCTTATTTTGAACTGGTAGCCATGGATAATGAACTCGCCATTGTCCGCCAGACACTAAATGCCCGTAAGGAAGGGGTACGATTGGCAAAACTTCGTTTTGAAGGCGGATTGACCTCAGAAACGTCCTACCAACAGGCACAAGTGGAGTATGCGCGTACTGCTACCCTTGTCCCTGAGTTAGAAAGAAAAATCTCATTGAAAGAGAATGATATTGCCTTTTTGGCAGGTGAATATCCGCATCGCATAGAGCGCTCCATCCTGCCCGAAGAAGTAAAGCTGCCGGAAACACTTCCCGTAGGGTTGCCTTCCACCTTGCTGGAACGCCGCCCCGATGTGCGCCAGGCAGAACAGAAGTTGATAGCAGCCAATGCCTCCGTAGGACTTGCCTATACCAACATGTTTCCCCGCCTGAGCCTGACGGCACAATACGGATTGGAAAGCGAAGAATTCTCTAACTTCTTCAAATCACCGATTCATTTTATCAGCGGCAACCTGCTTACTCCCCTCTTTGCCATGGGGAAAAACAGGGCTATGCTAAAAGCCAAAAAGGCAGCTTACGAACAGGAATGTTACAGCTATGAAAAGTCTGTACTGACAGCCTTTAAGGAGGCTCGCAATGCCATTGTCGATTTTAATAAGATAAAGGATATTTATGAATCGCGCCTGCAACTGGAACATTCGTCCAAAGCAACAATGGAACTGGCTCAGTTGCAATATATCAATGGGGTAATTGGTTATCTGGATGTGCTGGATGCACAACGTAGTTATTTCGATGCACAGATAGGACTGAGTAATGCGGTAAGGGACAAGCAGATTACATTGGTAAGGTTGTATAAGGCACTGGGGGGAGGATGGTAAAAACATTTCATGACCTTCCTGCTACGAAAAACGTATCTCATTCAATTCAAATACTTATTTAATAGAGCGAGTGTCAAAAAGTCGAATTGGACTTTTGACACTCGCTCTATTTTTTCCCGACAATGGCTATTCTTTACCTATAAAAAGATAACAGAAATTCTTAGAGTACATAAATAATTCCAGTCCGTCATACATCAAAAAGAGACCTCTAAATCAATGTATTGTATGGAAACAAGATTTATTTATACCATCCTATTTATCTGTACTATCTTTACTGCATCAGCAGGAGATATCTATGTATCTCCCCATGGCAATGATAAAGCCGCGGGTACTCATCACGCTCCCCTACAAACATTGGAACAAGCCATCAAGCAGGCCCGTGAATGGAGACGATTGCAATCTCCGGAAATAAAGGGAGGGATCAATATCATACTGGAAGAAGGTACATACCTGTCCTATAAAACTATATTTATACGGCCCGAAGATAGTGGAACTCCGGATTCACCGACCACTATCAGCGCCACGCCTGGCAGCCGCGTAGTAATAAGTGGAGGAATACCGGTCAAGCACTGGAAACAGGGCTGTGAAGACAATAGAATACCACAAGAACTAAGACACAAGATATGGGTGGCAGAAGCCCCACACATCGGAAACAGAATACTGGAAGCCCGACAAATGTGGATAAACGGAACGAAAGCACAACGAGCATCCCAATTTCCCGACGGAGTAATGGAACGAATGATTGATTTCAACCCGGAAAAGGAAACAATGACCATCCCCACTCCACAAATACCCAATATAGAATCTGTCTCACAATTAGAAATGATTGTACACCAACGTTGGGCAATTGCCATTCTGAGGGTAAAAGAAATGACTATTAAAGGAAAGCAGACCATCGTTCGTTTCCATCAGCCTGAAAGTCAGTTGGAGTTTTCCCATCCGTGGCCCCAACCCGTCATTAACGGAGAGAAAGGAAATTCTTCCTTCTGCCTGGTCAACGCTTTGCAGCTATTGGATCAACCCGGAGAATGGTATCAGGATTATCCCTCCGGACGTATCTATTACTATCCGCATCCCGAGGAAGATATGACAAAAGCGGAAGTCATTATCCCTGCTTTGGAAACTCTGATGGCAATAAACGGAACATTGGAGCGCCCTGTAAAGCATATCAGTTTCAAAAATATATCTTTTGAGCATACATCATGGATGCGTCCTTCCTATCAGGGACATGTAACATTACAAGGAGGTTTCCATCTGTTGGATGCTTATAAATTGCACGAACCGGGTCTGCCCGAAAAAGCGGAATTAGAGAACCAAGCCTGGATTGCCCGCCCCAAAGCCGCTATCCGGGTGATATGCGGTCACAATATCAATTTCAATCATTGTACATTCCAACACTTGGCAGCTACGGGAGTAGACTATGAACGTGCCACATCGGCTTCAACTATCGAGAGTTGCCATTTTACGGATATCGGCGGGACAGCATTACTGGTTGGAACTTTTCCGGATGGAGGATTCGAAACACACATACCTTACAAACCATTCCATAAAGGAGACTTATGTACCGATATCACCATACAGAATAATCTGATTAATGAAGTAACAAACGAAGATTGGGGATGCGTAGGCATTGGTGCCGGATATGTAAAAAACATCCGGATCATACACAATGAAGTATGCCATGTCAATTATTCAGGAATCTGTGTAGGCTGGGGATGGACCTCACTGGAAAGCGGAATGAGTGGCAACCGCATTGAGGCCAATTATGTACACCACTTTGCCCGCAGGCTCTATGATGCAGGCGGACTTTATACACTTTCCAATCAACCCGGATCAGTAATGCGCAACAACAGAATAGAATACCTGACGGATGCGCCTTATGCAACAAACGACCGTGCCTTCTATATTTATTTTGACGAGGCGACCAACGGATACACCGTAGAAAACAACTGGTGCCCATCCGAGCGTTTTGACTCAAACCGTCCGGGACCTGACAATATATGGAGAAATAATGGTCCGCAAGTAAATGAAAACATCAAACAGAAAGCAGGCAGATTAAAATGAAATTACCAGAACAATTATAACAACATATAAAAATGAAACCAACTAATTACCATCTATTTGATTTTCTGGACTTTGATCCCGACTTATCAAGAGACGAATCATTATGGAAAGCATGCAAGCCCACCGCAGTCTATGAGAAAAATGGAGATATCTGTATCACCGTGCCTTTTCAAAAGCAAGTGTTATCCAATGATATGACAGCCGATACGAGTGTGCCCCGTGAAGAATACACTTTAATTATCCGCCAATATGAGCCCCATATAACCCGACTCTTTATAGGGTTCGGTGAACAGAATATGACGGATGAATCGGAAATGCTTCAATTCAGCAAGCGCATAAAGAAACAAACCCTACAAGTAGAAGAAAAAGAAGGGGAATGGATTATATCGACCATAGATGGAATTCGCCGTGCTATCATAAATACCCAACCTCCTATACTCGATCGTTGGAGTGAGCTCCTACCCGATCCGCAGGAAACGTTTGACCTGCGCCTTTACCCCGATGGTAAACGGGAAATCCGTCTGGCAGCTTATGATCATTTCTCACCACCCCGTTATGATGCCCTTCCATTGGCATTCTGCAAACGGAACGGAACGAAAGAACGTGCCACTCTCTCGTTTGGATCAAAACCAGACGAATGCTTTGCCGGAACAGGAGAGCGTTTCGCCAAGATGGATTTAAGCGGACAAACTTTCTTCCTGAAAAATCAGGACGGACAGGGAGTAAACAACCGTCGTACCTATAAAAACATTCCATTCTATCTATCCAGCCGGATGTATGGTACCTTCTATCACACCTGCGCCCACAGTAAACTTTCGCTGGCAGGGCAATCCACCCGTTCAGTGCAATTCCTGAGCGACCAAGCCATGCTGGACACCTTCATCATAGCAGGAAACACGATGGAAGAAATTCTCCGTGGTTATCGCGACCTGACCGGATACCCCTCTATGCCCCCTCTCTGGAGTTTCGGCATATGGATGAGCCGCATGACTTACTTCAGTGCAGAGGAAGTAAATGAAATATGTGACTGTATGCGCACCGAACATTATCCCTGCGACGTGATCCACCTGGATACCGGATGGTTCAAGACCGACTGGCTATGTGAATGGAAATTCAATGAAGAACGCTTCCCCGATCCGAAAAGATTTATTCAGGAACTTAAACAGAAAGGTTATCGCGTATCTTTGTGGCAACTCCCCTATGTTGCCGAAAATGCCGAACAGATAAATGAAGCACGCGAAAATGATTATATCGCCCCTCTTACGAAACAACAAGATTCGGAAGGTTCAAACTTCTCTGCACTGGATTATGCAGGAACCATCGACTTTACCTATCCCAAAGCAACCGAATGGTATAAAGGACTACTGAAACAACTGCTTGACATGGGCGTAACCTGCATCAAAACCGATTTCGGAGAAAACATCCACATGGATGCACTATATAAAGGTATGAAGCCCGAGCTATTGAATAATCTTTATGCTTTGCTTTATCAGAAAGCTGCTTATGAAATTACGAAAGATGTGACCGGTGACGGTATAGTATGGGCACGCTCGGCATGGGCGGGCTGCCAGCGCTACCCCTTGCACTGGGGAGGCGATTCATGCAGTTCATGGGATGGCATGGCAGGTTCATTAAAAGGCGGACTGCATTTCGGATTATCAGGATTTGCTTTCTGGAGCCACGATGTTCCGGGATTCCATACCCTACCCAATTTTATGAACTCAGTAGTAGCGGACGATGTATATATGCGTTGGACACAATTTGGCGTATTCTCTTCACATATTCGCTATCACGGGACAAATAAACGTGAACCGTGGCATTATCCGGCTATTGCCCCTATGGTAAAAAGATGGTGGAAGCTGCGTTATATGCTTATACCTTATATTATAGAACAAAGCCAAAAAGCCATCTCAAGTGGCGCCCCTCTCCTACAGGCCCTCATTTTCCATCATCCCGAGGATAAGCTCTGCTGGCACATAGATGATGAATACTATTTTGGAGATGATTTTCTGGTAGCCCCGGTCATGAACAGTGAAAACCGCCGTGACGTATATTTGCCCGAAGGCAAGTGGGTGAACTTCTTTACCGGGGAACGCCTGGAAGGAGGACGCTGGTTGAAAGCTCTGGATGTTCCTTTGGACGAAATGCCCGTATATGTACGCCAAGGAACAGCGATTCCCGTTTATCCCGAAGAAGTGGAATGCACAGATGAAATGGATTTAAGCAAAAGCACCGCTTTGCATATAGATGATAATTTTAAAGGAATATTTAAAAACTGAAGATATGAAAACCTGGAAAACAAATTTAGAAGAAACCAAGCAACGCTATATAGACTGGTGGAACCATAAAGGAATTATTCTCAATATGTGGGAACACTTTCAGGAAGGAGTCACTCCACACGCAGAAGTCACCCCGCCGGCTCCGGCAAAAGACTTAAATCAAAAATGGTTCGACCCGCAATGGCGTGCCGAGTATCTGGACTGGTATGTGGCACACAGCAGCTTGATGGCAGATATTCTTCCGGTGGCAAATACACAACTAGGCCCCGGATCATTGGCTGCCATCCTTGGCGGTGTATTTGAAGGAGGCGAAGATACGATCTGGATTCATCCTGATCCCGACTTCAATGATGAAATTATGTTCAATCCCGAACATCCCAACTGGATATTACACAAGGAATTGCTAAAAGCCTGCAAAGCAAAAGCAAATGGTCATTACTACATAGGTATGCCCGACCTGATGGAAGGTTTGGACGTACTGGCAGCCCTGAAAGGTACGGATAAAGTTTTACTGGATACTGTGATGCAGCCCGAAGTACTGGAACAGCAGATGCAACAAATCAACGACATCTACTTCAAAGTATTCGATGAGCTATATGATATTATACGCGAAGGCGATGAAATGGCTTTTTGCTACTTCTCATCATGGGCACCGGGCAAAATGAGCAAATTGCAAAGCGACATATCTACAATGATTAGCCAAGATGACTATCGACGCTTTGTGCAACCGTTTATCCGTGAGCAATGCCAGAAAATAGACTATACTCTATATCATCTGGATGGCGTAGGAGCCATGCACCACCTACCCGCCCTGCTGGAAATAAAAGAACTGGATGCTATTCAATGGACTCCCGGAGTGGGCGAACCGCAAGGAGGTTCACCTAAATGGTATGACTTGTACAAAAAGATACTGGCTGGTGGAAAAAGCATTATGCCGTGCGGGCCGTATTTCCTTCAAGGTGGACGGTACGCTTTATGAGGCAAAGGGCAGCTTTTCGTACAATCTCGGCCTTGACGTAAGGGAGGCCATCATCGGTGCCGACGGCGTGCATCTTGAAATGGACTTCCACAATGAAAAAGAAGTGGAACAAGCAATGCGCATCGTAGAAGAATATACTTCTTCCACGCCTACAGTTTCAAAAGACAAAGAATCAAAAGAAACAGTAGCCGAAACGCATCGGGAAACAATCGAAGTAAAAACTCCGGAAGCTGTTGAGAAAGAAACATTGAAGCCTTTGTTCAATGCTATTGTAGACGGTAAACTGGAACCCGCTGTTGAAGTTACCAAGAAAGCAATAGCCGAAGGCATTCAGCCACAAGAAATTATCAACAATTATATGATAAAGGCAATGGGTGAAATAGGCCAACGTTTTCAAGATGGAAAAGCCTTTGTCCCCCAATTACTGATGGCAGGCCGTGCCATGAAAGGAGCTTTGGAACTTTTGAAACCATTGTTGCAAGGCAGTGCATCAACCACCATAGGCAAAGTAGTGATAGGAACAGTGAAAGGTGACCTGCACGATATAGGTAAGAACCTGGTAGCCTCCATGTTGGAAGGTTGTGGGTTTGAAGTTATCAACATCGGCATAGACGTGTCATGCGATACATTTGTGGAAGAAGTAAAGAAAAACAATGCAGATATCCTATGCATGAGTGCCTTGCTGACTACTACCATGACTTATATGCAAGATGTGATCAAAGCATTGGAAAGTGCCGGCATACGCGATAAAGTAAAAGTAATGATCGGCGGCGCTCCGGTCAGTCAGGGATTTGCAGACGAAATAGGTGCCGACGGCTATAGCGACAATGCTAATACGGCAGTGGCGGTAGCCAAGGAACTGATGGGACTTTGCAAATAACCGATACATTTAATCTTTAATCTGATACATAATGATGCACGCTAAATTCTTAGACACATTAGATTGGGGCATTCTCATTGCCTACTTTCTAATCCTTATAGGTATTGGTATATGGGCCAGCATGAAACGGAAAAAAGGCAGCAGCCTCTTCTTGGCCGAACGTTCCCTGAGATGGCATCACATCGGTTTCTCCATGTGGGGAACCAATGTGGGTCCCTCCATGCTTATTGCTTCCGCCAGTGCCGGATTCACTACCGGTATCGTATCGGGCAACTATGCCTGGTATGCTTTTGTATTCATTTGCCTGCTGGCTTTTGTGTTCGCACCACGCTATTTGGGGGCACGTATCACTACCCTGCCCGAATTTATGGGTCGCCGGTTCGGACAATCAACGCGTAACATACTTGCGTGGTACACCATAGTGACCATTCTTATCTCTTGGCTTGCCCTGACATTGTTTGCCGGAGGTATCCTGATTCGCCAGGTATTTGATATACCCATGTGGCAATCAGCTCTACTGCTGCTGGTTATCTCCGCATTCTTCACGATGGCAGGCGGTTTAAAGGCAGTAGCCTACACCAATGTATTCCAGATGTTATTGTTGATATTCGTATCTGCCACACTCACCATTGTAGGTATTCATAAAGTAGGAGGCGTCAGTGCATTGGCGCAAGCGGTTCCGGCTGATTACTGGAACTTATTCCGCCCAAACAGTGATCCGGCTTTCCCATGGTTACCCATCATATTGGGATACCCTATTATGGGGGTATGGTTTTGGTGTACAGACCAGTCTATGGTACAACCTGTGCTGGCAGCCAAGAGCTTAAAAGAGGGACAAATGGGAGCTAATTTCACCGGATGGCTGAAGATACTCGATGTACCTCTCTATATCCTGCCGGGCATCATCTGCCTGGTTCTTTATCCGGGACTGAAAAATCCTGATGAAGCATATATGACCATGGTGACCCATCTGTTTCCTGTAGGAATGGTGGGACTGGTACTGGCTGTATTGACTGCGGCATTGATCAGTACCGTTGGCTCGGCACTGAATGCGTTGAGTACTGTCTTTACTATGGATATCTATGTAAAGAAATTCAGACCGCTTGCCAATCAGAAAGAAATTATCCGTATCGGACATGTGGTAACAGTTATCGGAGCTCTTATCTCGGTTATTATTACCATAGCCATAGACAGCATCAAGGGACTGAACTTGTTCAATGTCTTTCAATCCGTACTGGGATTTATCGCTCCCCCTATGGCGGCGGTATTCCTGTTTGGCATATTTTGGAAACGAGCTACCACGATGGCAGCCAATGCCGCACTGACGGCAGGCACAGCATTCAGCATCGGGGTGGGCATCTTATATTTGTGGGTGTTCCCGGCAGAACAATATACAGCGTGGCCTCATTTCATGTTACTTTCCTTTTATCTGTTCATTATAATTAGTGCAGGAATGATTCTTATTTCACTATTTGACAAACGCCATCAAGAGTGTACGTTAAATATGAAGAAAGTGATGGAGAAGCCATCCAAGGCGGTAATCACAGTTTGGATATTACTGGGTATTGTTATGGCAGGACTCTACATATTCTTCAATGGACGTTAAAAAATTTCCGCGGTGTGTAAATTCCATTAGACACCGCGAAAAATAAATTAGACGGTGTGTAACCTAGCATTACACACCGTCTAATTTTTGTTTAATAACATTGTTTATTTACGTTGCTTCCGCCTATAACATTTATCATACGTGCACAGTCCGCAGGTATATTCCATCTTGCGAACATTAGCTCCCACACCTATTACTCCACTTACCGATTTGATAGGAACCATCAAACTGGAATCTGTCAACCGGATGCCACAAGGATCTGATACAGGAAATAGCGAAAATAGCTTCTGTTGCTCGGACACATGCCAACCGCAATATCCGGGGCTGAAACGATTGGTATGTTTCCATCCTTTTGTACAAATACAGCTATCCAAAGCCATCTCCATACAATCGGCAGCTTTTTCGGCAATAATACTGCCCAATGCATCGGCAATATAAATCTTAACCATATCTCCCTCCTGCTGCAATACATGCTGATATTTCTCAAACTCCACGCCGGCAGTGGCAGCAAAAAAAGCAAACTTCTCCGATCCGCGTAACTGGTGCGCTATGATCTTGCCTATACGAAAAGAGGTAGCGCCCACGCAAAGCATCTGCTTCTCTACTTCCAAGATTCCTTCCATTATAAAGAAAAAGAACCGGGGATGAATCCTGTTTTCTATTTGTCCAAGCAACATGCGGACTTCTTCCTCTACAGCCTGATCGGGCACAGAACTTCCATATCCCATTGCCTCATAGATTTCGGACAATGAGATATGCAAATCAGCCAAAGAGAGTTCTTTCTCAAGCATTATTGAACTCCTTTAAAGCATCAAAGAAAGCATCAATATTTTCAACAGGAGTATGAGGAGGAGTATCACATCCACTGGAAAGAACAAAATTAGGATATGCCTTGGTAACTTCCAGCAGTGCTAGAGTAGCCCTCCTTACCTCTTCCGCAGAAGCAGATTTGAAGATACTTACCGGATCAAGATTTCCCATGGCAAGCGCTTCGGCGGGTACTTCTTTTAAAGCCTCTACCATATCAATCTTATTCCCGAAATGATAAGCGGCTGCTCCCGTTGCTACCATTGCCTGTGTGCAATGTCCGGTATTTCCGCAGTTATGCAATATCACGATAAAATTATCATCCTGCACTCTCTCTACTATCTCTTTAATAAAAACAGATGAGTATTGCCGGCAATCATCATTAGACAGCAATCCGGCGGCAGGTTCAGCCATTACTACGCCGTTCACTCCCGTAGCCTTCAATGCCGTACAATAGCGGGCGATAAATTCAGCACATTTGTGCAACAACATATTGGCTGCATCGGGATTAATATAGATTAGCATCATGATTTCAGACATGTCATACAAGCGGCCTGCCAATGAAAACGGCCCGATGCAACCGGCAAAAACGGGACGGTCTGTAATGGTCTTTGCCGCCAGTATATTTCCCTTCAGGTATTGGCTTATCCGCCCTTTATTCAATGCCGGTACCTCCAACCTTTCAATTGCGGTTTCATCGGCAAGCAGGCGACCTGTTACGCTTGGCACTTCGTTTTCACGAAAGGCAATTGTTGCCCCAAATGCTTCGGCTTCTACAGTCAGGTCCATAATGACTGTAGAAGCAGCAGTGGGATATTTGTCACACAAAGCTTTGATGGCATTATAATGGACTTGTCCGTCGGTCACCGCATCACGCACGTTTTTTCCTATCATCTCTATACCCGGGTGGGTCATGATAGGCATAGCTACCACTTCCTTCATTTGGATAATGTCGGTTATCCAATTTCTCATACTCAGTTTGCTCATGGTCTTTTCTATTAAATTCGTTTATACAAAAGTAAATCTTTTCTCTGGAAACAAAGTGTTCAAAATGATCTTTTCGATAACATAAGAAACGGTATAAACCACAACTATATAGCAGTAGATTTACACCGTTCTTTAATAAATAACTTAATAAATCACAGTATGTTAATTATACCCTTCATTCTGACCGAATTCATCCGGGTTCAAAATGGAGTCTAAAAACATCTTAGGAATAGGACGCCATGCATGATGTGGCTGAACCAAAGGAATATCGGGATTGTGAGCTTTCACATACTCTACCAGTTTTCCGGTTCTCTTCAAATCAAACCAGCGCATAAATTCACCACAATACTCACGTGCCCTTTCTTCCAGAACAAAATCAAGTGTCATTTTGTCTGTTCCCACTTCCATAACATCTTCTTTGCCGGGAAGTGCGGCACGTCTGCGTATCGTATTGATACGATCCTTTGCTATCTCCTTATTGCCTCCCGATTTCATAATCTCACATTCGGCAACAATGAAATACATCTCCGGCAAACGCATGGTAATCACATCGTTTGCACCAACTTGTGAATTGGTAGGCAAACTTCTCTCTTCCAAAGTTGCATCTTCGTACTTCAATAAAGTAGGAAAATGAATATTAAAGTTGGCACTGTTACTTACAGCGCCATCGGCTGTATAAGTATCATCAATATCAACTACAGCATAAGGCAGGTTACGCTTGTTCGCTATTTTCTTCTTGGTAAAGAGTAATGCAGTTTCTCCCGGTTTTATTTGCTGTCCCAACATAGATTCCGGTTTTTCAAAATAATCCAACTGGTCCTTAGTCCAGGCATAAGCATTTGCCGTATTAAGTTTATATTCTTCGCGAAACCAGGCATTATATCGGGTGTCTACCTCTTCATTATAAAGTTCCAGCAGATAGCGGGTAGGCATCATCGCCATACTACCCGATTTTGCATTTCTATCATTTCCATATTCATAGTCTTGTACCATACCAGCTCTAGCCGAATAACTTGCGTGAAAATATAAATGCAAACGGTTAGGATTGCTGGATTGCATATTCAAAGAAGGTTCTGTGGAGTGGGTCACCACAAACATGGCTTCTTTATTGGTCTTATTGTTGGCAGGATTAAAGACTTCCGCAGGAGTATCATACAAGGACACTTTCAGGACGTTTTGATTATCAATAACATATTGAGCAGCATCCTCAGCAATCTTATAGTATTTATCTTTATCCGTCTGGCTGTCACAATAAGCGACACGGGTCAGTGCAATACGTGCCAATAAACCATATGCAGCTTTCAAAGTGGCACGACCTACATCCTTAACCGGGTAAGGATCTACAGGTAGGTTGTCAACCGCATTTTGGGCATCACTCAACATTAAGTCATACAAATCATCGTAACTGCTGCGATAACAATTCATAGTAAGGCTTTCGGCAGAAGTCTCTTTTGTACGCAGGTCAACATTACCATAAATCTCCACCAGGTGCCAATAAGCATAGGCACGCATAAAGCTCAATTCACCCAATCGAATATCACGCAAACTTTTATCTTTAAACTCTACCTGGTCAATACGTTCCAGACCGGCATTACAATCATTAATGATCTCATACAATCGGTTCCATGTATTCTTTATCTGTCCTGTCGTTGAATTAAGTTCTTCATACTTGGACATCTGGCGCCCGTAGCCGCAGTTTGCAATATTGATCCATAAATCGCCTCCGCCATTCAGCAGCAATACAAAGTCTTCACGTCCATAAAACTGACCGCCCCAAAAAGCATAAGCCGAGTTTACCAAAGCCTCAAAGCCCGCTTGCTCCTTGTACACATTATCCGGGGTACTTCCCGCAGGGTTGTATTCATCCAAATCACATGCCTGCATACCCAATAGCAGGGCAGCACATGCAGCAAACATATATTTTTTACCGTATTTCATGATAGTTACTTCTTTTAAATTATTAGAAATCAAGATTCAAACCGAATATAAACTGACGTTGCAATGGCGCTTTAGCCGAACCTCCACGTTCTGCATCGTAATCCTGAATCAGATGATTCTTTGCAAAAGAGAACAGGTTGTTAGCTGTTAAGTACATACGCAGTTTGGATACACCCAATTTAGAGATTAAAGATTTAGGGAATGTATAACCCAATGACACGGTTTTGATCTTCCAATAAGAACCGTCAATGTAATTCAAAGATTCGTATCCCAAGTAATTATAGAAATTAGTTTGAGCCGGACGCGGAAAATCATTTGACGGATTCTCCGGTGTCCAATAGTTCAAATATGAAGGGAAGTTGCCTTTTCCTTGAGGATCGTAAGCTCCCGCCAGTTCATAATCAATCATCTGTCCCCAACGAGCTATAATATATACATTCAGGTCGAAGTTCTTGTAACTAAAGTTATTATTAAAGCCTCCGGTCCACTTCGGTGATGTACTACCAATGTAAGTTTCATCCTTATCATCAATAATATAGTCATTGTTCAAATCTTTTAATTTGATATCACCCGGTTTAAATGGTTGGGTTTTCTTTGCATCTTTAAAATATTTAGCGGCTTCTGCTGCTTCAGACTCCTGCCAAATACCTTCATTAATAAAATAACGATATGAGCGTAATGGACGACCAATCAATAAACTTTCAGTAATACGCTCAGCACCGATAATATCTTTATCATCAATCAAGTCAGTAATTTCTTCATGATTGGCGGCAAAAGTAAGAGTAGAGTTCCATTTAAAGTTTTTATTATCAATATTTACTGTATTTACCGATACTTCAATACCACGGTTCATTGTTGCACCGATATTTTGATACATCTTGAACGGGGTAGCATTACTACCCCCCATAGAAGTAGGTAATGTACGAGGTAACAGGATATCACTTGTCTTAGTCTGATACAAATCAACTACGGCAGAAATACGGTTATTAAACAAACCAATATCAAAACCTAAGTCCCAAGTATTGGACATTTCCCAGCCTACATTCTCATTGCCTACATATTCATTATATATATAATAGGTATAGCCATTATCCTGAAAAGCAGAATTTGTTTTCGGAGTCAAACCCGATTGAGTTCCATAAGCCATAATACCTGAGTTACCTGTTTTACCCCAACTCAAACGCACCTTCAAGTTACTCAAAGCTTCGATATTTTTCAAGAACTCTTCATCACTGGCTCGCCATGCAGCAGCTACAGATGGGAAGCTTGCCCATTTATTATCTTTTGACAAACGTGAGTCACCATCCCAACGATTAGAAACAGTCAACATATAACGACCTTTATAACTATAGTTGAAACGCAAAGCATATGAAAAAGTCTGATGCTGTATATAATTCGATCCGATTACATAAGAACTTTTTTCATTTGCTCCCAGATTATGCCATAAATAAGAATCAACCAATTGTCCTTCACCCTGTGCATATACAGAAGTATACTTAGACTGTGTCCATGAAGTCAGAGCTGTAGCACCGAACGTATGATCTTTAACCGTTTTGTTATAGCTAATAATATTATCCCAATTCACAAAACTCTTCTCTGAAGAATTGATTTTAGAACGTGAAGACGAATATTGTCCTAAACGGTCAATGGAACCGGCACCTTCAAAATCCTGCTTGCGATAGAAAGCATAGTTGGTTCCCAAATTAGAACGGAAGGTCAAGCCTTCAATGGGGGTGAAATCCAAATAGCCATTAGCTATCAAATTGGTTTTCAGTACATGGTGTCTTGCAGCTACTTCAGAAGCCTCGTCAACCAGCGGACTCACCTGCCCATTCTTGCCCAATGGATATTCCACTACTTTACCGTCTTCATCATAAGCCTTGCCAAGGGGAGCATTAGTAGCAGCACGCCATAACACATTCTCGGCACGTTCGTCTTGTGCATAATGAGTTATCTGTGTGGTTGCTCCCACTTTCACTGTTTTGCCCAACTTATGCTCAATGTTCATACGCAAGTTGTATTTATCCATCTTATCATTCTTGAAAGAACCTTTTTCCTGATAATATCCGGCAGACAACAGTGCGGTTGTTTTTTCCGTACCTCCTGATGCTGTAACCTGATGGCTCTGAACGAGACCTGTATGAAGTACTTCGTCCGCCCAATTAGTCCAGTCACCGTTCTGAATAGCCTGCCACTCTTCTACCGTGAAAAGCTTCTGGTCATCAGCAGTAGAGCTCCATTGTCCACCGGTACGGGCAGCTTCACGACGTACCTGCATATAGTCTTCACCACTCAGCATATCAGGATATTGTGCCCAACCATTCACTCCAAAATAACCGTTATAGGAGAACTTAGTCTTACCCTGAGCACCTTTCTTTGTAGTGATAATAATTACGCCATTGGCACCTTGCGATCCATAAATTGCGGTAGAAGATGCATCTTTCAATACTTCAATAGATTCGATATCAGCAGGAGCAATATCCGAGAAATCCCCACCTTGCATGCCATCAATGATAAAGAGAGGAGCATTGGCTACATTATTTCCAAACTCATCTTTTACATCCGATAGTGATCGTTGTCCACGGATATTAATAGTAACGCCGGAAGTTGCTTTACCCGAATTACGAACAATATCCAGACCCGGCACTTGTCCCTGCAATGCCTCCATTGCATTAGAAGCCGGCGATTTTACAATATCATCTGCTTTAACAGAAGCAATAGAACCGGTTAAGTCACGTTTCTTCATCACACCGTAACCCACTACCACTACCTCGTCCAAGGCTTGCGTATCCGCTTCCATCTTAATATTCAGTTGATTTCCTTTGCCTATAGTAATATCTTGTGTCTTATAGCCTATATAAGACACAACTAAGATATTCTTACCGGAAGGAACTTCTAGAGTGTAATTACCATCAAAATCGGTAATTGTACCGACAATGGTACCTTTCACCAGAACGGAAACACCAATCAACGGTTCTCCGGATTCATCCAGAATTTGTCCTTTGATAGTACGTCCTTGTTGAACAGTCTGGACCAGATCCGTGCCCATTCTGTCATTTGCATACGAAAATGCGGCAGGCACGCATAATGCTGCCGATAATCCTAGAATAATGGGAGTACGTCTTATGCCATTCCCCCAATGCTGTGTCGGATTCTTCTTCATGTTTTTCATTTCTATAATCAGTTAACAGGTTTGTATTTTTACATAATTATAGAGATGACGTACGCACACGGACACTGTACCTAGCGTAAACAATTAAAATATATTAAAGCAAAAGCTATTTAAGTTTCGTTTTACAGGTGTTTTAAATTGAATAAGATACGAAAAGAAACTTAGCTAAATAAAAATTGTCCTGCCTTCTATTAAAAAAAAGCAGGACAAACATCAAATGAAATAAATTATATTATTAGACGCAGTGCATTATTCGGATTAAAATATTGTGCCAAGTCCGGATAAGTTTCTTCAAGATAACTTGCACTCTTGAACATACCTGTACGTTTCAAATCATAGAAACGGTAGTATTCGCCACAAAGTTCACGAGCTCTTTCGTCAAGGAAAATACGTACAGTAGCAGTACCCTAGAATTTATTAACCATTTACAATACTTATTTTTGTGATTACATAGAACTGTAAAATCAATTACAACAATAACAATCGACACACAGCACAAAAAAAAGTTTCACAAATGTATCCAAAGAAACATCAGTGAAACTTTCTATAATTACCTCTAGGAATTAATACCCGTTTGTTCCGTATTCATCCGCATTATCTATCTGACTTAAGAAGTCATAAGAAATAGGACGCAGATAATGTTTTTGAGCAAACGACTTAGCAGCACGTGGATTACCAATCGCCAAACGACTCTCAAATGCTTTATGGCGTTTCAATAAGGCCCAACGGCCATATTCTCCGCATAATTCACGAGCATATTCATCAAAAATATCATCTTCTGAAGCTGTAGTCAATTTCATATGAGTCTCATAATCGTCAGCATTACGGCAAGCACGTTTACGCAGAACATTCAAATAAGTTGCCGCTTTGGCTCCATCACCTAATTGTTGGTTAGCTTCAGCAGCAATCAAATAAACTTCCGCCATACGCATAATCATTATATCACCACACTTGTATTGTAAGTTACTTCCATTAAAGGCTCCGTCATAATTCCAGTTGTATTTTGATAAAGCCGGATACAACATAAATGAATTTGTTCCATCAAAACTTGCTTCTTTATACTTGCCTTCAGCATCAAACAAATCATCAATGTTAACACAGA
>ENA-OWPN01001526-OWPN01001526.1-human-gut-metagenome-genome-assembly--contig:-NODE-1526-length-20298-cov-4.356222_pt1 | contig 20298 bp, 41 predicted proteins | sample MGYA00248266_ERZ651850 | MGnify/ENA primary metagenome ERZ651850 (study PRJEB26924, sample SAMEA4378296) | human gut metagenome | biome: human gut; feature: human-associated habitat; material: faeces... | reverse complement strand
ATCGGTGGTTTCACAGGAAGGTGATCCGGCCAGACCAGGAACAAGATAAAAAAATAGAAGCAATGGAAGAAAGAATTGCCGCAACCGAGAGCTGGCAGCGGAAACAGCAGGAGGACATTCAGGTAAGGACAAAAGAAAACTATATCCTTATAACGGCCATGAAAGCCTGTCTGGAAGCCGTTTCCGGAAAGAAATGCAATGGAAACGTCGATGATGCCATCAAGCATATCGACGAATTTATGGCCGAACAGGCCCACAAAACCAAAAGCCGCATGGAGGCTTAGAAAGGAAAAAACATGAAATGGGAAGATTTAAGCAAGTATTCTGGCCCTATATCCAGGCTTTTTATTTTGGCGCTTACCTGGTTTAACCAGATCTGCGCTATGACCGGGAACCCGTTTATCCCGATCGACAATGAAGCCATCAATTTATTTGTCAGCACGGGTTTAACCCTGCTGTCAACGGCAGTCTGCTACTGGAAAAACAACAGCTTCACCGAACCGGCGGTAGCGGCCGACAATTTAAAAAAGGCCATTAAGAAGCTGGCCACGGACAAGCTCAATGAGCTTTTAGGAATTGTAGAAGAAGAAAATAAAATGGAGGAAAAATAAAATGGCAACAATCGAATTATACAGTAACATCAGTATCCAACAGGCTTTAGCATGGTTATATGGTGAGGAAGCCCTCGGCCCCTGCGGCTACGATGGTGATCTGGGCGAACCGGGTAGCGACAGCTATTGCAGGCAGCTAATCCGGCGGTTTGAATCCGAATATGGTTTAACAGTAGACGGCGGTGTCTGGGGCTGGGACTGCCAGCGGAAAATGGCCGAAGTCTTTTCAAACGGCGTACAGCTAACAGAACATTTTAACAGTGCAGAACTGGGCTGTGGCATCGCCGTGTCCGACAGCGACGATCCCGCTATCCACTCTGGGAACTGCCTGCACTTCCCGGAAATGATTAACCATACGGCTTTAAACTGCCTGGAAGCTACCAGACAGGATTTAGGCTCCGGCATCCAGGTAACATCTGGGGTGCGCTGCCCAGACTATAATGCCAGCCTGTCCGGCAGCTCTTCCGAATCCTACCACATGGCAGGCAGGGCCTTTGACTGCAACCCAATGGGGGCATGCAGCTACGAGGCACTTTTAGAGATCGGATTAAGAAACGGCTTTACCTGGGGGTATGTTGGCGATGGTTACGTCCATCTGCAATACACCGGCGCCGAATATTAATAAAATGATCGGGCTGCCTTCTGGCAGCCCATACATTTGAAAGGAGAATGGAAATGAATAGCTTTTTAAAATGGATTGGCGGTAAAAGGACGCTCAGAAAACAGATTATCGCCCTGTTTCCGGAGGAATATGGAAGGTACGTCGAAGTCTTTGGCGGCGCCGGATGGGTGCTGTTTGGAAAGGAACACGGAAAGGAAATGGAGGTCTACAACGACGCCAACGGCGAGTTGGTAAACCTGTACCGCGTTGTAAAATACCACCCAGAGGCCCTGCAGAAGGAGTTGGCCTACACCCTTAACTCCTACGAACAATTTAATATCTGCAAAAACCAGCTGGAGGCAGAGGGGCTGACCGACATCCAACGGGCCGCGCGATTTTATATTCTCATAAAGCACAGCTATGCTGCTAACTTAGAGTATTATTCTGGCGATGAACGAATACCCGAAAGAGGAATCGCTTATCTGGAGGAAGTATCACAGCGTTTAAGAAAGGTAGTTATCGAAAACCGGGACTTTGAACGTATCTTAAAAACTTATGACCGCGAGAATGCTTTGTTCTATCTGGACCCGCCTTATCATAGCGCCGAGAAATATTATTCCGTGGCATTTACTGAAGCGGATCACAAGCGCCTTAAGGACTGCCTGGACAAGATTCAAGGAAAATTTATTTTAAGCTACAATCGGGATAACTTTGTAGAGGATCTTTATAAAGACTATAACCTGCACCCGGTATCCAGGCGAAACGGGCTGTTAGAAAGATACAATAAGCCCGAAGAGGAAATGGCGTACAAGGAGCTTATCATAACAAATTATTAGATGTGAGAGGACCGTTAAAACAAAAACGATCTTGTCCCATGTAATAAAAAAGCTCCCAGAACGGGAGCCATTTCCTAAACACTCTTAATGCGCATGGCAAAGGGCATTTTAGGAGCGTTAGCAATTTCAGTGCGCAGGTCTTTCAATGAACCAGCGCGGATTTTCATAAAACAGATTGATCACTTTTTCGTTTTCTCCGACACGACAGACATACCGGGTCCCGCGTCCACCCTCCTTAATACCAGGTGCTTCGTGGATTTCCAGTATTTCGTCAATGTCACATTTTCGCTCATCCGGAAGCTTCAGGCGCAGGGGCTTGATCTTTCCACTTTCATCGAAAGCCGCCAGGACAGAAATATAATACCGGTTCACTATCAGCTTTGTAAAAGATCCCCGTTCCCTTGGTGGGGAATCATACCATTCATACAAAAGAATCACCCCCATAGTGCGTAAAGCGCCATGATCTTTTAAGAAAGAGGCGGTTTTTCATCGTCCGTATCACTTCACGATCCAGGCCGTCAATCCAAAATTTCATGCTCATTTCCTCCTTGATAATCGAATGAATGTTTACTTTATTATAGAATAAGAAAGCATGTTCGTCAAGAGAGATAAAGGGACACTCTTGTGAAAGGAAAGAAAGTGTAAAAATAACGGGGGCTGGAATCCATACTTTTAATGATTGCAAAAAATGCCTTAAAGATATATAATAGACGATAAGAAAAACAAAAAAGCGGCATCCGAACAGTGCGCCAACACTGTCCGGCTTGCATAGCAGGTGCCAAACCACCATACCACACAACCTCCCGGAGGAAGTACCGCATACTGATTATTATAGGCTATTTATACGCAAATTACAAGTAATTGTGTTTGAGCATTAACGCGGGAAAAGACAGAAGTTTTATGCTGTGTATGGGTGTAACCCTGCACAGCATTTTTTGTTTTTCTGGAAGTTGTGGGCTTTAAAGAGGGAACATGCGCGCATCCCTCTTTCCACAGCGGATTCCAGAAAAATTATAGATAGGGGAAAAAGTATGCAACCACTCGATCACAAGGCCATCGGCCTTCGCATCCGGAAACAGAGGACCTTTTTAAATATGTCCCGCGATGAACTGGCCCGGAAAATTGGGATCACGCCCACATTTTTAGCCGATATAGAGCTGGGAACAAAAGGATTCTCACTAAAAAGCCTGAACCGTTTCTGTGACGTTTTGAAAATGTCTGCCGACGCGATCCTTTACGGCCCCAAGGAATACATGGGGACAAAGTACGCTGCCCTGCTGGAGCTTTTGGAACGCTGCCCGGCAGATAAGGGGAAATATGCAGAAGAAATTTTGACGCTGTATTTACTTAGCCATGATCCGGTAGAATAAAAAAAACCGCCTTTAATCAGGCGGCTTTTTCATTATGATTTAAAAAACATCAATAAGTTAATCTTCAATAGCTAATCTTAAATACTTTCTACTGGACAAAAACCATTTAAATACTTCAAAAGTTAATCTTCAACATGCTAACAAATTAATTTGTTTACACTTAAATACATCCATCATGTTAAGCTTAAAAAATTTACTTTTAATTATATATCTATCTTACAACCTTTAATGCTTTATTTCAAGAAATTTTTATAAATTTTTCATCAAGAATCGCATTCGTGGCTTCGGCCATTTTTGTTGTTCGGTGCAAATAAATATTTAAGGTGGTTTCTGTGCTTGCGTGCCCCAGGCGATTAGAAATATCCACAATGCTCGCTTTGTTTTCTAAAAGCTGTGTCGCGTAAGTATGGCGCAGCATATGGAAGGTAAATCGGAAGCCAACACGCTTTGCAACCCTCGCGCAGTTTGTGGCCAGGCAGACCGGATGCGTAAAAGCGCCATCGGGTTTAGCACACACAAAACGGACATTGGATTCACTCCGACTGCAAGCTACAATATAACCATCATCGCAGATTCTGTAAAAACGATACCCCTTTTTCTTTTCAGCTTTTTCCTGTTGCCGTTTAAGGTTTTTAAGAAACCGATAAAGCCCTTCGTGCATTGGCAGCTCCCGGATTGATGTTTTTGTTTTTGGCGGGCTGATCCGCCAGTTTGTTTTATCCAGAGAGGTCAGGCCATGCTCAATATAGAGTGTCCTTTTTTCAAAGTCTACACGATCCCAGGTCAGCGCGCATACCTCACCAGCGCGCATTCCCGTCAGGTATGCCAGCCGGATCGGGACCCCGCAGGCTCTTTTTTCCGTATCCTCCAAAACCTTTAAGACCTCCTCGTCACACAAGCCCGTGACGCGGGAGGACTCGGCTGTTTTCGGGACAAAGACCTTATCGCAGGGATTTTCCACAAGCAAGTCCAGCGTGTCCGTCGCAATGTTTAAACTGTGCCGGATAATTTTCAAGGTGGCAATAATGGTCCATTTTTTAAGAGGTAGCAGGCTGTTAATAAATGCCTGGATATTAGCGGCGCTCAGTTCATTAAGCTTGTGGCTGCCAAGCGCTGGATTAATGCGCTTTGTGATGGTATACTGATAGCTTTTGGTAGTTGTGTCCCGATTGTTTGGAACGGAATAATTATCCATCCAGAATTTAAGATAATCCTGATAATACATATCGTTGCTTAAAATCATTTTTTTCTCCTTAATTTCTAAGGATGTGTTATAATAAGCCCATAACACATCCTTTGGACTGTTGTTATGCTTTGGCGCTTCTCTGGTGGTTCGGGGTAGCGCCTTTTTTATGCAAACTGTACGGGGAAACCCCAGGTGCCGAAGACATCTTCATAGATAAGACTTTTTCCACTTTTGTAAATTACCTCCAGACAATTTTTAGTGCAAGTTTTAAAGAATGTTAATTCGGAAATCCCTTTTCTGGGAATATAGTCCAGCCAGTCATCATCTTTGGTCATGTACTCACAAGTACATTGATTAAATACGTCCCATTTTTTCATTATTTTGCTCCTTTTCCATAACGTACATAGGAATCTTTTAAAAATTTTTTGTCAAAATCATAAAAGCTTCTTTTTTTGTTTTGGTATGCGCTACGTTCGCTGTACTCAATGTAAGCGCGGTTGAAGCCGTAGTGTCTCCAGATTTTGAACTCTACGGTACAAACATCATCGCAGTAGTAGTCTGCGAAGGCTTTGGCAACTTTGTTGATCTGTGCCTTTTCTTTATCGGTGGCATCCCCTTTAATTTTAATAGTAATCTGTTTGCCATCTTTGGTTTCCAGTAGGTAAGTAACACACAAGCCAAACTGTGCCTGGTAGTCGATGTTTTTTTCTTCGTTCTCTTCAATAATTTCCTTTGTCATTTTGTGGGCTTCTTCAAATAAATTTTTCTTTGTCATTTTAGGTACTCCCTTTCTTTATCTTATGTCCATATTATAAACTATTTCGTTTGATTTATCAACTACTTAATTTAATTTTTAAACTAAAAAGTTTAAAAAGAAAATTAAATAGTTGACAAAAGAAGCAAGATCGTTTATCCTTATAATAGGGAGGTGAGAAAATGATATACGATAATTCTGAAAACCTTGAAGGACTAACACCAAAAAAGGAAGAGATAAGCAAAAATAACAGAACCGAGTTTGAAGCCTTTATTGATATTGAAATGGCTAAAGCTGGAATAAAAAAACCAGAGCTTGCCAAGCTATTAGGAACAAGCTCACAGAATTTATCCCAAAGACTGGCACGCGACCCGAAACTTTCTTTTATTGAGGAGATTGCGAAAGCTTTGGGAAAAGATGTGCTCATTAAATTCATGTAAATATAGAAAAAAGGGGAGTCAAACATGAAAACTTTTTATAGGAATAATAACGGAAAAGATGTCGAGATAAACATACATGAATTTACAAGTTCTTGTTCGATGATCGTCGACATTAAAGTCGATGGCGTGGCATATGCGAATAAGGCAGAAGCAACAACGGGCTTCCCGTTCAATAACTGCAATTTGCTAGTCTTAAAATTTGCGGCCGATCCGGTCGATCCGCAAGGGAAAGAGTATAGGTTAATAGTCTGTGACTTAGGACTAGAAAAAAATATGACCACAGAGGAAATTTTAAAAAATCGTGAGATAGCAGATTATCTTTATGAAGTTACAAAAAGAAGCGACATTTATCCATACACAACAGAACATTGGCGGAACTGGGAAGACTAACAGAAAAGAGCCGGAGTAATCCGGCTTTTTTATTGCAGTAAATTGACACCACCAACTGGTGATGTCAATTTACTACAAGTAAAATGGAGGAATTTGTATTTTTTGTATTTTGACACTACCTTGCGGTTATGGCAAATTACTACAAGTAAAATACTATAAAAAAATAATGGAAAAGTCCCGCGTTTCGGGATCGAAAATAATTTTATCAATAACTTTTCGCCAGAATTGCTGCTGCTCTTCGCGGGTAAGAGAAGCGTAAATTGTCTCAAAATCCATCGAAAGAAATTTTTCTGCTGCTTTAATTTTATCTGGGGCCATAGCCTTATTTTTTTGCGCTTCGATATGGTCAAGCGCTTCCTGGCACTCCTCATAATCCTTGCGATAATCATCGATATTGATCAGATCGGCGACGTAAAGCTCTTTCAATTTCTCCATTCGGCGCTTGATTTTTGCCCCGTCGTTGACCGCAGGGGCCTCTTTGGTCTTGCTGACAAGGTATTTGACGTGCTGCTCCAAAAGAGGACGAACATTTTCAAGAAGATAGGCCTCAAGTTTTTTTTCGTTAACTGTGCGGTTATTGTTGCAGGAGTTATCGACGAAATGTTTCGCGCAGCGATAAATTAAAATGCACTGCTGGCCTTGCTGGTTAAAATATTTAGTTGAACTAGCCTGCAAACGCCGGCCGCACTCTTTACAGACAATCAAACCGCTAAAAATAAAAATTCTGCCGGTACGGTTGAGGCGTATGCTACGCTTTTCAAACAGAGCGTTTACCTCATCAAAAAAATTTTTGTCAATGAGGGCGGGGGCAAAGTCGGGGATACCTTTATATTCCCCGATATAGAGACGATTTTTGATGATTCGGTCAACCGTGCGGGCACATAGCTTCATGCCGAAGCGGGCATAAATGGCATCCAGGGTTTTCCGTTTGCTCTGCCGGTCATTATATTCATCAAAAACGGCACGGGCGATGGGGGCGGTTTCCTCATCGATTACATAATGCTTGTTTTCGATTTTGTAACCCAGCGGGCAAGCGCCTGTGATCACCTCTTTATTTTTTAATTTATTTTCAAAGACAAATTTAATACGTTCACTGGTCCGATCCGCTTCATCCTGGGCGATGGAAAGCCGGATATTGAGATTCAGGCGACCGGAAGCTGTGGTGGTGTCGTAATCCTCCATAGTGGCAACCCACTGCACATTGTTTTTCTCAAGGATCTGTTGGGCGATGTAATATTCCTGGATGTTGCGAAACCAACGATCCAGCTTAATAAAAATAATTAGATCCAGATTACCAGCTTCGACATCAGTGATCATGCGTTTAAATTCTTTTCTTTTCTGCGGATTTTTCCGGGCGCTGATGCCCTCATCCATATAAAAGTCTACCAATTTTAGACGGTTTTCTTTTATAAACTGCTCCAGGTTCTCGCGCTGTGCGTCCAGGGAATAACCATGCTTAACCTGTTCCTCATGGGATACACGGATGTAAGCGCCGGTACGTAGTCCGGCAATGTGTTCAAAACGATTTCTATTTACCATGTTATAAATTCCTTTCAAAAAAGGGCGCAAAAAATACCCTTATTGTAAAACAAGGGCAAACATGGTACAATATCAATTGCTAAGGAGATATTGGACATGTTTGCCTTATCTCATCGCCCCGATCATCTGCATAGTGATCGGGGCGTTTTTTATTTTGCTTCTTCAACAGAAGATTTTAAACTATCTAACTGTAGTTGTAAGGTTGTGGCGCTATCTAATTCCGATTGACTGCCGGTTTCGATGTAGTTGGAATAGTGTATTGCGATACCCTTAAAAGCGGTCGCCAAAGCGATCAAAGATTCTTTATATTTAGAATCAGAGTTTCCATTAATAGCATTGATTGTATTTCCTATGCCATCTGCTAATCCGGAAATTCTTTTAGCAGAATTAGCTGGCGATTCCTCTCCTGTCTGATATTTGTTGATAAGATCATTCAAAGCACGCTCTTGATTAATCAAAGAAGAGTAACAAGCATTTAGATCCATAGCATTCGTATTTTGTGTTACTTGATTAGAGTCATTACTTCCACCAAAAGCTATGGCAATGGCAACGATGATGGCAAAAACAAAAACAATACCTAAACAACCGATAGCACAGCCTTTATTTTGTTTTCTTATTTTTTCGCGTTTTTCTTCTGGGCTATTAGATTTGGTTTCCTTTTTCTTTTTTACAACTTTCGGATCTTTGGGAGCATTGCTGGAAGTGGATTTATAAACTTTAGCTAAATTATGCATAAATTGTGAAATATCTTTTTCACATGATGCTTCCATTTGAATACGTATTTTACCACTTTCTAATTTTTTGATATATACATAAAATATCTCTTGATTTTTTTTAGCTTTTACCGATAAGAGAATATCATCCTTATCCGTTTGATAGCCTAGTTGATTAAGGGAAATTTCAGATGATTCAAGCCATGCCGAACTAGAGCCATTGGTGTATACTGTTTTTTTCATTTTATCCTCCCCAAAATATTGATAAGAGTATTATACAATATTTTTAGAAGATTGAAAATGATTTCTAAATTTGTGCAATAAATTTTATTTTACAGCTTGCCTAATACCTTACCAATAATTTCTATATGATCATCCATACCTGGTACAATCATATCATAGGCCGGATTATGAGAGACAAGGCCATCTCTATGATATTCCTTTATGAAACGCTCGTTATTTTTTCGGAATACGCCGATTTCACCTTCTCTTAAACACTCTGTTAGCTTATAGAAAACAATGTCGCCGTCGTAGTAGGTGGGTTCCATGCTGTCACCAGAGATTTTAGAAGCAAAGTCAGTGCCATCTGGAACCTTTTCATCGGGATAGTTTATTTCTGTAAAAGTATCATCATCACCAAAGGTACCGATGCCAGCGGAAAGAGATTGCAATGTTGTTTTTACTGGGCGTAGCTTACAAGGCCCAGTATCATCGATATCTCTAATTTCATGGAAATCCACGAGCGTACCAGTAAGAATTTTGATCCGTTTTTCACTTTTTTGATGCTCAAAACGCAAAACTTCGCGATCTAAAACAAGATCAACAGTTTCGCGGCCAAAATCATCAATAGAACGGTATCTTTCTATATGAGTATATTCAGAGGCTTTCAAGTCACAAGGTTTAACAAGTTCTTTTTCCTCAGTTGTACACAAGAGATAGTCAATCGAAACGTTTAGCAGTTTCGATACTTGGATTAAAAATGCGTGGCCTGGCTCCCGGGCATCAGTTTCATAGTTTCTTAGTGTCGTGCTGGGAATGCCAAGTTTTTCGGCAAATTCATTCCGCGTAGAATAACCATTTTCTTTTCTTAAAGCCATTAGCCTTTCACCAAACGTCATATTTTCACATCCTTTCATGAACCCATTATAGGCAATTATATTGTGATTGTCAACGTAAAAATGCTCAAAATGAATTTTATAAGCTCAAAAAAACATTGACAAGTGCTCAAAATGGATTTATACTAAATTTAATATTTAGTCGGAGGAAATACGATGAAACAAATTAATGAAATAAAGAAAGAAATCATTATAATGATAAAAGGCACCGACAACTTTGCACTACTTATAAGAATACGATCATTTTTGAATAATCTTTTAAAATCGAGCAGATAAAAAAGATTAGGCTTAAGAGCAGGTATAGCAACCTGCTCTTTTTTAATTTTCGGCGCTACCTGCAAGCGATTTGAGAAACAGATCAACCGCGCGCTGGGATTCTTCTGGCAGACGAAAGTACGCTTTTATGATTCTCTCGATTTCTGGATAATCACCAGTACCGATTTTTCCGAGATAGGCACCAAGTTCGTCCTCGGGCAAAACATCAACAAACATTTCACCTTTTCCGGTTCTAAGCCACTCTTCATTAACATTAAATTCCTTACATATAGATTTTAAAACAATATCTGTCAAAGAGTTTTTTCCATTTTCAATGTCGCTTATAGAATTTGGTTTTAGACCTATCCTTTCACCGAATTCCTTTTGAGTCAAGTTAAGATGTTTTCTTAATTCTTTCACCTTGTCGTTCAAGCTATCACCTCCATGACATTATAATATCGTAGAACGACAAAAAAGTCAAGAAAAAATTCGTTTTGGGGTTGACAAAATACGTATAACGATTTATTATGTACGTAGAACGACATTGGAGGTGATAAAAATGTTGACCAAAGAAAAAGAAAAAAAGGCGGCTGAACTGTTTGATCGAATAAAAAATTTAAGCGATGCTGACATCGAAAAAGTTGATCTATTTGTAAAGGCAGCCGAAATGATTAATGTTGAACGGCAGAAAAAGACGGACCCCGATTTTCCGAAAGCTAGTTAGGAGGTAGAAATGGAACAAAAAAAACAGATAAATGTAGAACGCGCCTTTAAGGCCCTGGCCGAGATCGCGGCCAGGCGCTTCGGCGTAGAGGTAGAAGTATTAAGCATAAGTAAAAAGAAGCCAGAAGAACCGGCAGCATAAGTAATTTACGAGGAATAAGTATGAAACAGGAAAAAGTAGAATCGGTTATCAACGACCTGCGGGAAGAAATCAAGTTGGCCAAGGACAAAGGGATCAGAGGCAGATCAATTTGCGGTGCATACCACGATTTTCTGAGAGGTAAAGTGCTGATCTTGCAGGATTTGGAGATCATCACTTTAGAGGATGCGGTTAAAATGCTTGCTGATATTGAAATTGCTTGCTCAGGGGCATGGGAGGAACAAGTATGAAAAAGAAAAGCTACAAATTTTTGGTCGAATTTCTAACAGAAAGCTTAGAACAGGCCGACACCCTGATCGAGGAGTTAAAAGAAAGCGAACGCGCCGAAACAAAGAAAAGAATGAGCGCAGAAAGAGAAATGGAAAAGCTAATAAGCGAAAGAGATCGCGACGAAAGTATTAAGAAAACCAGAGAAAGAGAAATCTATAAATTAGAATACGATATTGAAAATCTTAGGAAAGAAAAAATGGAACTGATGCAGGAACTGGAATCATACCGGGAAGGTGCATGAAAATGAAAAAGGTTGAATTTGATTTTTCGTCAACGCGGGATTTAAAAGGATGGTTAGAACGAAGAAAATGGAATTGTGAAAGTCCAGAGGCGCTCGACAATTGTCTACAGGATTTTTTTAATAACGGGCATGAAATATCCGTTAATGGTAAAAAATATGATTATTGGGATTGTTGGGAATTGGTATAAAAAAAGGTCCCAAAGCGATGCCACGCATTAGGGACCAGATACATGTTATGAAAATAGTATAGCACAAAGAAAGATAAAAATAAAGAGATACCGCCAGCAGGATTAACGGGGTCGCATCCTCCTTCAAATAAAAAAATGTGTGATCCCTTAATTGTATAAAAAATGTAAAACTTAAATTTCCTAAAGTTACCTCAACGCGGCCCCGTTAATCCTGTTGGCGAAAATAAAGGAGAAAACAATGTTAAGTGAATTTGAATTAATCCGTATCGAAGGACACGCTAAAAATTATGTAGGCAGTCCGGAAGGAAAAGCCATGGCCAAAAGACTTCTAGAACTGAACAACGAGATAAAAACCGTTCTAATTGACAAGGAAAATGCAGAAAACATGGCAGCCGAAGCCGCCAAAAAAATGATTGAACTGCAAAATGAGCTACAGGAAAAAAGCATGCAGTTAGGTGATGCAGTCTGTGAAAGAGACGCCCTGCTGGAAGAGCTGGAAAGGTATGAGCCGAAAGATGACATTGATACAGAGGATGAACGCCAGATAATGGAAATTTTTGACCGAATGCGCGAAGCCGCCGAAAAGAATGCCAACAAAAGTTTCGATGACGGAAACACCGAAAGAGCAGCGGAAGCGTCCGTGATAGTGACCCTCCTGGGCGTAAGAAAAAAGCATGATGCTTAAATAAAACAGTAAAACAAAGGGCCGGGCAGGAAGCCCGGTCCTTTTATGAAATAAAAAAACAACCGGTATTGTAGCCTGGAAGCCGCCGGTTGTTTAAGCTATTGCCTTGCCATTATTATACCATATACGGCGTCGCAGGGCAATAAAAAACGGCTTAAAATCGGGCTTTTAAGGCTTGATAAGAGTATTAACAACTCGACGATAACCGGAGGGATAGATGGCAGTATGGAGAAAAACAGTCAGGGCGGGGAACGTCGTAAAAGTGCGAGAAGGGTGCAGTACGGTAAACCGTGGGCGGGGCGGAAAAAAGCGGCGGCTGAAAACCGAACCGACCACCGAGGAACAGGCCGCCATTAACCGCAACCGGCAGATGGACACCGCCGGGATTCTCTTAAACGGCAATTTTGGCAAAGGGGATGAGCACATTGTGTGCGGCTACCGGAAGGACAAGCGGCCAGCCGATCGGAAAGCAGCCGAACGGGACCGCAACAATTTTATCCGGCGCCTGAGCTACTGGTGTGAAAAAGAAGGAATAAGGCTTAAATGGTTTGCCGTGACCGAGGTCGGAAAGCGCGGGGCACTCCATCACCATTTTGTTATTACTGGTGGACTGGCACCAAAGAAGCTTAACGAGCTATGGCCATACGGCCGGGTGCACATTACGCCGCTGGAAGAAAACGGCGATTATACCGAGCTGGCCGAGTACCTTATAAAAAAGACCGACTGGGAATATGCGCACATCGAAGAAATGAAAGGGCGGCGCCGATTTAGCACCAGCCAGAATTTAGTAAGGCCAAAGCCAAAAACCAAACGGAGCAAAAGAAAGCAGATCGACACAAACCCGAAGCCCTGGAAGGGATATTACATCCCAAAAGAAAGCATTTACCAAAGCAAGGACCAGTACACCGGCGCGGACTATATTACATACCGCATGGTGAAGCTGGTACCCGATTTTACATACCGGGAAAAATACCGGAAAACAAAAAGACAAAGGAAATAGGAGAAATAAGCGTGAAGCCAATTTTAAAGTACCCAGGCGCCAAGTGGAATCTGGCCAGCTGGATCATTGACCACATGCCGCCGCACGAAAGCTATTTAGAACCATTTTTTGGAAGCGGGGCTGTGCTGTTCAATAAAGAACCATCGCGGATTGAAACCATCAACGACCGCGACGGCGAAATTGTGAATTTCTTTCGTGTCTGCAGGGACAAACCCGAGGAACTGGCAAGGGCCATCAATTTAACTCCATGGGCGCGCGATGAGCTGGCTGCCAGCTGGGAGGGGACAGCAGATCCGATTGAGCGCGCAAGGCGCACCGCGGTAACATGCCATATGACTTTTGGGTCGCGCCGATGCGGAAAAAGTTTTAGGCACGTCACCGGAAAAAATAAAAACGGCGGCCCAGATCATGCGAAATTATGGGCAGGTGTGCCAGAGATCGCACTGGAGGCGGCAGAACGCCTGAAATATGTTCAGGTCGAGAATAAGCCAGCCCTTGAACTGATTAGAAACTTTGATGGCCCGGAGGTTTTTATCTACCTGGATCCGCCATATCTTAAAAGCACAAGGACGATGCATGGATATCAATATAATTTTGAAATGACCGAAAAAGACCACGAGGAGCTTTTAAAAGCCGCAGTCAACAGCCAGGCAAAAATAATATTGAGCGGGTACGACAACGCGCTTTATAACGATTATCTTGCCGGGTGGAAAAAAGAAAGCATTAAAGCACAGATCGAGCGAGGAGGCATCAGGACGGAAACGATATGGTGCAACTACGCACAATATACCATATCAACCAACGGGCGCAGAGAAACCGCCGGAAAATAAAGTTAATTAAGAGTGCAAATTAAGGAGGAGCTATGGAACCAGAAAACCGAAAATTCTTAGGATTAGAGGCCCTTGCCAGCTTTGGGGAAATATGCGCGGCGACCGAAAAAGGGCCAGTGCCATTAATGCCGGAAGCAGCGGGCGTGATATGCCAGAACATTATTGTCGAAAAAGTTGTCGCAAGTAATGGCCGCGTAACCATAAAACTAAACCATGAGCGTCTGAGCAGCGATCAAAAAAGAGCCATCGGCCTGTATCGGGGAAAGAAAAAAGAGAAACATTTTTATAAGAGGTGAAACAATGAGTAAAAACTACATGCCAGAAGTCGCCCGGATGCTGGGCGTGGAGATTGGGGAGCCGTTTGATGTTTTCGATGAAGATGGAGAGATTAAAGGGTGTGGGCCTTATAGATTTACAGATGAAACAATCGTAAATTGTGATGATGAAGGAGCGCCTATTTGGCTGTTACATTATTTATTATGCGGAAAAAATACCCTCCAAAAACGCCCGTGGAGGCCGAAAGAGGGTGACTCTTTTTTCTATGTGTTAACCAATGGCGAAATACAGAAGTATGTTTTTGAAATTGACAATATACATACTTTGATGCTATTCAGTTTCGGCAACTGCTTCCCGACCGAAGAGGCAGCAGAAGCAGCAGTACCCGAAATGATGGCGAAATTTGAAGAAATTAAGAAGGGGGTACGGGAGTGATGAATACAAATACCTATTGGAGTTTTAACCGTATTGGTGATGACTGCTGGGTTCATGATTTGTGTGATACCAAAGAAGAGGCAGAAACCATTGGGCGTACCTGGGCAAAGGAAAATGGATTTAGTGCGTTTATGGTCGGTAAGTGCGAGTGCACCCCCATTCCGACAGAAATTGACATTGACAGTCTGTTTGAAATGCTGGACGAAGATTATTTTAATGAAGCCGAAATGGACGATTATGACTTTTGCCCATATTGGGACAGTAGGACGCCAGAAAATGCGGAACACAGAGAACGGTTGAGCACAAAAATAACAGAAGCACTAAAGGAATACGTGGAGGCCGCAAAAATAACAGGTAGTAATTATAGGGTTACGAGCACATACAAAATAGGGGTAGAAAATGACAAAAGAACAGATGCTTGAACAAATAACAAAGGAAGTAAAACAGGGCGAAAAATGGCCTTGCGAAAAATGTGCATTTATATGGGGCTGTACCGGCTTCCACGTCGGGAAGTTTAACTGCAAAGTGATAAAAAGCGATGTTGTACAGGTAAAAAATAAAGACGATACATTTTTAAAATGCGAATTGGGCGTCTATCGCCATATGCAGCAAGAACAGGAGGCAGAAAAGTGTCTGGAGCCATTAGAGGAACCGTCGGAACCCTTACAAAAGGAATAATGCAGTTATCCGGAGATGCTTCACCGCCAGTAGAAGCACCGGTGAAAATTATGTATCCAGTTGGAGGAGACACCTGGAGCATACAGCTTTTTAATGTCCAGATCACATTGTTACGGACATCGCATATGCAAGTAAGCTGTTTAATCGGAGCAAACCGTTTCCCTTGCGAAATAAAAGATAACAAAGAAAAAGGAACATGGAGCATCACAATAAGGGGGATCGGCCTGTGGCTAAAGCTCAAACGCATGGACATTGTAACAACCATTGGAAAGGAAGGGCTGGGATGAAATACAAGAAAAATAAATTTATGGTCAGCGATCCGGAAAATAAAGTGATCTTCATCGGAACCGTTGACGAAATCGCGAAATACTTGAAAATAACCGTGAGACAGGTGCGCTATGGCATTGTAAACCAGGACAATCCGAAATACCTGGAAAAATATGGCCGCCGGATTTGTCCGGCTATTGTAGAGGTGGAAAGCAATGCCGGGAGCTATGCAGAGTACGTCAAAAATAATTTGGAAAACGAAAAGACCGATTTTACCGTTGTGCCGTGTAAGACCGGCGGGATCGACGTATTGGCCATCAAGGTAACACGCCGCCAGGAAGGAGTCGGACCGAGAAATAAGAAGTCCATTAGAACGATGGCCATCGTACCGCCGTTTGATAAATGGGAGTATTCCCTACTGGTCCTGGCCGCCAAGATTAATCGGGATATGGGGTGCCATTGTGTATAAGACCTGTGGATACTGTGGAAAAGCCTTCAGCGCGCGGAAAAGACCGAAAGCAAAATACTGTTCGGAGGCATGCGCAAACGAAGCAAGAAAGCAGCGAGCAAGGGCATACCAGAGACGAAAAACAAAGGAAAAGCAGGAAAAGCGCGGCGAAATAAAATGCGTTGTCTGTGGGAAACCATTAAAAAACTGCGCGAACAATAAAAAGTATTGCAAAGAATGTAAAGAGAAAACGAGTCGAAAAATAAAAAGAGAGTGGCAAAGGGAGAATCGAAAGAGGGATAAAAAGAGCGCCGAAGCCATCAATCAAACCGTCCATATGGGGAGAACGGATCATCAAAATGCGGATATAGGCGCAGTAGAGGAAAAAGCCAGGAAGGCGGGCCTGTCCTATGGCCAATACATGGCCATCCAAAGAATAATCGAAATGGAGAGCAGAAAATGAGAATCATCACACAAAGCGGCCGGGAATCCCTGGAATTTAGCCAGGTAAGCCTGGAAATTATGGAAAAAACAGAGGATATTTGCGAGATTATCGCCAAAGGCCAGGACTACCGGCAAACCGTTATCGGAGAATATGACATAAACGAGGTAGACAGGCAGTTTGCCAGTATCCATGCGGAATATGAAGCGGGATGTTTGGTTTACTGGATGCCGTAAGCATAGAAAGGAGAAAAGAGAAATTGAACACAAAAACCGTATTACAAGAACGCGAACAATTAAAAAAGGTGTATGGCCAGCCGATGGCCATCAGCGAGATTAACGCCCGGGATGGAAAAATGGTCATTGTGGCCGATCATACAGGCCGTTTTGAACCCGAGTACCATTTAGTCCAGGCAGGACGGAACCTGCTGGTGAATCGCCGGGGATCGTGGAAATACAGGGACATTAAGAAAGGGTATTGCAGTGTCTACCTTCCGTTAGCCGACGAATACAATCTTATGGCCGTATATAGCAGAGGTAAGAAAAATGCAAAAGACACTGTACAATGAGGAGTATTTTGTCGAGCACTACCCCGATTATACCGCCGGGGAGGCCATCCACCGAGCGGACCAGGAGCGGGCGCGCGAAACAAAAAAAGCCCTGGAGAAAAAAGAAAGAAACCGCCGGGCCAGAAGAAAACGGCAGAAGCGGCGACATAAAAAGCAGCAGCGGAAAAGAAACCCGCAATACAACCGCAAAGGCGGGGTATGGCACGCAGATCAAGGAGGAGAAAAATGATCGGATTTATTTTAGTCACCATTATTTTTGCCGTTAGCATGGTAGGTATACTGCTGTCGATGAGCGGAAAAATAGCGTATACGAAAAAGAGAGGCAGGGCTGTAGCATTTGCGGTCGCTCTCGCCATATCGGCGGTCACTTATTACGCAGCGTCCTGCGTAATTTACATCCAATACTTCCATAAGATGGTTCAGTACAACGAAAAGAAAGTATACATCGAGGCATACACACAGGAAAGCGGGAGGTCCTTAAACGACACCCTGGACCAGGTGGCGCTCCAGGTGATGAAGGAGCAGCAGAACGAATGGCGCATTGAAGCCCAGACCAATTACCGATTATACGGCGATTGGATTGTATTACCGAAAGAAATTATGGACTTAGAGGAAATCAGGTAAGAGGAGAATAAAATGTTCATGATCGCAGATAAAAGAAGGCAATGGATAAAGACCTTTGTCGAAAAAAGTTCATGGAAATGCAGCATTTGTAAAAAATCATTTCCGATTCCATATTTCATGCCCTTTGATTATTTTTGTTACAGCCTGGTGGCCATATGGTCACAGATCCACATATTCAAAGAGCACCGCGAACAGTTTACGGAGCTGAACAAGGCGAACGCTTTTCTATATAGTTGTCTGATCATTCCGGCGTTTGTGGCGGGGTGCTTTAACATACTTATAATTTTATTACAGATCCTGCTCATAATCGGCTGCCTGCCGTTTCATCTGTTATTTCAATGGTTGTGGGATTAGAGGAAAGGGAAAAGAAATGGATAAATTCAAAGCGAGTAAAATGGCCATCGATCGGCTGCGGAAAGCCAGCGAAAGATTGAACGTAGAATATATGAAAGGGGGCGTAATTATGCCAAAGGAAGAAGAGAAAGAAAAAAAAGATTTACTTCAATCCGTATACACGCAATGAAAAAATATGGATAGATGGCGATACTGTCTATATTGTAAGGACGGAACACATTGTGGCATCATGCCCGGAAAAGCAAGGCACAAAAGCGCTGTGTCGATTTGAAAATCAATATTATATGGTATACCTCGATGATGGAAAAAAGCAAGGGAGAAGCGAAATCACAAAGGTTTGTGCCATCAGCGAAGCGAACGCCAAGCGTTTTCTGAAACGATTTAGCCCGGAAAACTATATTAATCTCTACCAGGACGAACTGGAAATTATTTGGATCTAAGCAATAAAAAAAGGAGCTTGCGCCCCATAAATATAACCACTGTCTTAAGTATAACAAATTGAACAGGAGGGCGCAAGCGTGACAGATCCAACAACCATAAAACAAGAGCTGGCCAGGCTGGACCGGCAGCGCAGAAGGGTATTAGGGTTTCACACCCAAGGTGATGAACGAGAAGGCTGTGTCTACACTGGCAAGCGCAGCGCGCTAAATATGTTCCTGGAATACCAGAAGATCACCGACAAAATGAACGCATTGCGCGCCGAGCTGTTAAGCATGGTAGAATCCTTTGAGGAGCTGGAAGAAAAGGTCATCTTCTTGGTTGATGTATACGGCATGGACCAGCGGGAGGTGGCAGAGTACCTACAATATAGCTATGGATACATCCGCAATATCTACAGCAAAAACAAGAAATTAACTGTAGACGAGTAAAAGATGTGACAATTTATGTGACAAATAATGTGACAATCTGGGTTCGTTTTTAGATAATAATATGCTATACTGGCGGTAACAGGATTCTATAAAGACCATAGGCAGAGATGCCGTGGTCTTTTTTAATACCCCAAAAAAAGTTGTGTTAACCATTGGGGATAAAGGGATGCTTGCAAAAAGATTTTAATTTTGCTCCATGCCAAGTAGAGGAGCAAGGAAAGGAGGAAACATCATGCAGCAAGAAGTAGCACCCTGCGCGAGAGCGGAATATGGTTTTAAGATCCGCTGCGCACAAGGGTTCAGTACGGCTATCGCCAAAGAGATTCCAACGTTGTTAAGATCATACGACATCCAGGAAGGGGTGACCGTCATTGCCAGCGCCATTACATGTAACCAAGTGCTCTGCCGGATACTGGTAAGAAACGATCCAGGCGATTCGGATGAAAGCCTGTTTGATCGGGTGAAAACCATTATCCTTGCCAACTATGACACCACGTTGGAACATGAGGCACGGTATGTTTGACTATGGGTCTGGCAAGTGGAAACGGAAAAGCCGACACATCTTAAGGCTGGATGGTTATAAGTGCCGGGTGGCGGCCATGTATGGCAGGACCGAGGAGGCAAAGATTGTCCATCACATTTACCCGGCAGATGAATACCCAGAGTATGCCTGGGCAGACTGGAACCTGATCAGCGTCAGCCTGGCATCGCATAACAAATTAGAAAACCGTGCTACAGGTGAGCTGACCGAGTTAGGACAGGCACTCCAGGACAGCACAGAGCCTGGGGTAGACTGGCGCCGGGATATGGGGCGGCAGAAAACGCGGCCTGGAAAGAAAAAAAGCCCCCCTCCCTTGGCCTGAAAAAAATTAAAACCCGTCTACTGGTGGGGGTGCCCTCTTTCCAATAGAGCGGCAATCTGAAAATATTTTTTCCGAATTGAAAGAAGGTGGTGAGCGTGAGTAAAAATATCCCACAAAAAGAGACCATCAAAAAGCGGACCATCCAATACATGAAAGAGCTGGGAACCTATAAAAAACAATACAATCAGGTCATCGAAGTTTTTTCAGATATGCTGTATCAATACAATTATCTCAGCAGAAAATTTGAAGAAAGTGGTTATCAGGTGATGATTGAAACCGAGAAAAGTGGGGGCAAAAAAAGCCCGATTCTCGCAAGCCTTGAAAACCTTCGGAAGGATATCGGCGTTTATTCAGACCGGTTAATGCTCAACGCCAAAACCTACAACGCCGAGATCGAACAGCCAAAGGAAGAAAAGTCTGTGTTTGCCGCTTTGTTAGAGAGGCAGAAAAAATAAATGGATTTAAGCCGTATTGATTCCCCGCATTTTAAGACAGCTTATGCGTATGCGGAGAAAATCGCAAGTAAAAAGATACCCGTCAACATTGACCGGATTCTGGCTTGCAAGC
>ENA-OWPN01001523-OWPN01001523.1-human-gut-metagenome-genome-assembly--contig:-NODE-1523-length-20317-cov-12.877258_pt1 | contig 20317 bp, 11 predicted proteins | sample MGYA00248266_ERZ651850 | MGnify/ENA primary metagenome ERZ651850 (study PRJEB26924, sample SAMEA4378296) | human gut metagenome | biome: human gut; feature: human-associated habitat; material: faeces... | reverse complement strand
TTAAATGTAAAATTGAAAATTGAAAATGGAAAATTAATGTCGGGAAGACAGTTTGTAATGTAAAAAACATATCATGCCCGACTGTAAAAATGTAATGGTTCTCCCCTACAGACAATACACAATTTTCATCACATCAAAACATATTATATAAACATAAATATTCATCCGCTTCTACAGCTCTTCCGTAAATAGAACGGGGATGCGTTGCCGCATCCCCTGAAAATTACATATATCACAGATTTTAAGATAAAGATATTTGATTAATTATTTAGCTGCTTTCTTTCTCTTAAGAACAAAGAGGAGAACGCCTGCACAAGCGATAAGTGCCGCACCGCCAACATAGAACATCATTGTACCCATACCACCTGTCTGAGGAACAGTTACAGGGTAATCCTTAACTACTGTAGCACCGTTTTCAACTGTACCAACTGCTGTGTATGCCTTTGCAACAGCTTTTACTGTGAATACTGTAGCGTTAAGGTTGTAGTTAGCAGGAGCCTTTGTTTCCTTTACATAATATGTAACATCCGGTGTAAAGTAGAACTCGTGTGTGCCATAGTAGAACTTATCATTACCTGTTTCTGTTGATGTAGCCTTAACAGTTTCACCGTCAACTACGATTGCCTCTGTGCATGCTGAATCCTTATAAAGTGTGAATTCAGCGCCTGGAAGTTTTGTTGATGTTGCGTTACCGTCAACCTTTGTTACATCAAGACCTGCAGTTGCAACATTTACAGTATTATTACCTGGCTTGTATGTGAAGTTGCCTTCATTACCATAGTAAAGACCGTCTGTGTTGGGGAGGTCTTTAGTAACTTTATCAGCGATATCAGCATTTACCTTAGCAGAGAATGTTACCTTGACTGTATCATAACTGTAGAACTTGTCACCCTGAAGGAGTGCCTCTGATGCAACGACTGCGAATGTAGCTGTTGCATCATTGCCAGTGGCATCTTTATAATCATAATTAGGAACTACTGTGAAGTCGCCGTCTGCTGCTGCTGTTTCAACGCCTTCTTTAACAAAGTAAACCTTTACAGTACCGTCAATGAGTGAAAGAGCGTTGTCCATGTTATCAACAATTGCATATGTGCCAACCTTGTTAGTTGTTGAACCTGCTGTTGATGCTGTAAGTGTGTAATCAGCGTTCTTCTGTGTACCAACATTGCTGTCTGCAACTGTCTTTGTAACTGTGATACCTGAAACATCAATCTTTGAAGCAAGGTTTACTGTTTCATAATCGTATGTCCAGTCTGTGCCATTGAAGAAAGGAAGTGAGATGAGTGAACCCTGTACAGACTTAACTGTACCAGGCTTCTTAGAGCAGTATACATAATAGATACCGTCTGTAAGGTCTGTAATCGTCTGTGTAGGAACATCTGCTGAACCGTCATATTTGAATGTAACAGTCTTAGCAGCTGTACCTGTCCATGACATACCATCACAAATTGTGATGATTTTCTGGCTCTTGTCTGTTTCTGTTGAGTTGAGAGCGTTCACAAGGGCAATGTTGCTTGCATAAGCATCTTCAACTGTTACTGTACCGTTACCAGTATCAACTTTAGCGAGCTTGAAGAATTTGTACTCATAAGTACCAACATAGTCGGCTTTATCACCTGTTGTACCGGCATTAGGGTTGCATGATACTGTAAGTGTTGTAGCAGCGCTTGCTGAGAATGGGATCATGAGAGCGATCATCATTACTGCGAGAACTGCTGCAAAGATTTTCTTTGTAGTTTTCATTTTTCTTTCTCCTTTGTGTTTGATTTAATATATGTAATTATATTCTAACCGAATGGTTAAACGGGTTGGGGTGGCTGCATGGCGGACACCGGCTAACAACGGTGTCCGTAGCAGTCAAAGAGGTTTTCTATGAAAGAAACATATGATTAAAAAATCACCTGTTCTAACAAGTTAAATCATATTGGGTTACTTTCTGCGTCTTGCTCTGCGTTCTTTACGACCTTTTCTGTAATAGATTGCATAACCCGTGAACATTGTCACCGCAAGACCTGCAACCGATACACCGAAAACAAAATAACCGTTCATTCCGTCACCGCTTGCCGAAGGCATTGTAATTGCACCGTCAACATAATCATATGTAACATCGTACTTACCCTCAACAGGAAGTGTGAAGTAGGAAAGTGTGTAATTCGGGGTGTAACCCTCTGACGGTTTGTACTCAAACAGACAGTATGTCTGATATGTTGAAGTACCTGATATATAATTATCGGAACTTTCGCTCCATACAACATTACCGTTTGTTTTTGTAAACTCACCCTGACCGTCCTTGAAGATTGTCAGATTGTCAAACACAGCCTGACCGTTGCTGTCTGTCTTTTTAGAAGCCATATGAGTTTTCATTGTGTCATCTTCAATGATTGTATTGATATCATCTGCAGTAAAGATACCATCACGAGATACCTTCATCACCGCAAATTCCGTATCACTTACATTGCCGCCTGACTGATTCTTCTTGTTTACTGTTGCACTTCCGTGTGTGGTTTCATTTTCAAACACGGCTTTTTCAACAGAAGGAGAATTGTTGAAGTAATCTGCAAGCTGAGCATCGGTTTTGTCTTCAATTTCTGAGCTCTTAACCTTAATATACTTAGGCGGCGTTACTTCACCGCCTTCAAGAAATTCAATCTCGGCAAGCCAGGTGTTTGTATCCATTTTATAATCGGATGCATTTACACCCTCGGCAAGAGCCTCGGTAATCTTAAATCTGTAAACACCCACACTGACTAAGCTGAGGTCTTTGAAGTCAACCTTACCGCTTGCGTCAGGCGTTGCCGATTCCTTGGAAACTGATGCTGTGCTGATTGTCTTAATAACATTGCCGTCAGTATCCTGTTTTGTTGTATTCATTGATTCAAGACCTGTCAATGTATAAACGAACTTACTGCCGCTGTAAGCCTGACCGTCAAGAGTCTTATTTACCGAAACAGCAAAGTTTGTAGGATTAACCTTATTGACAAAGTCAAGCGCATTTCCTGCTTCCGCAAGAGTACCGACGAATGTACCGTTGAAACTCTGATTGCCTACTTTATAGGGAATATAACCTGTAACAGTTTTCTCTGTAATCTTATAAGTTGCACCTACAGGAATATTGAGAAGCTTAATGCTTTCGCCCTTTTTGATTGTGAACGAACCGTCCGAAGATGTGCGGTAAACTGTGCTTGAATAATCACTTGCACCCATTTCTTTGAGCTGATACTCAAGAGGATAGGTATTGTAATCATAGGTTGAAGAACCTTCGCCGTCAAAGTCGAGAGCAATTGCAAATGTAAACTGCTGACTTGTATCGTAATCGGTTTTACCGTCTTCATCAACAACATTCTTTGAAATTTCAAGAGGTGCTGTCACTATCTTGTTGGTATAGTCGAGCTGGAGCTGTGCATAAGCACTGTCATCAGCGGGGTCTACAAGCTTGAATGTCGAGTTCGTAGTTGAACCGCTACTGATTGGTGAACCGTCTCTGTTGTTAACAAGCTCCCAGTTCGTTGTGTATTTAAGCTTACTGCTGTTTGTTGACTCGTTAACCTTCATATCATTGCCGGTCTTGAATGAGTTGTCAAAGTCAGCCATATAATCATCTTTAAGTGTGAAACCGCTGTTTGAAAGAGTTTCACTGCTTGTGCTTTCGTCTGATTTTGTAAGCTTGTAGCCTTTACTGGAGGTATCGTTGTCGTTCTCTTTGATTGAATAACCAAAAGCTTCATTAGCTTTGAGGTCATCTGAAATTTCAGAAACAACATCGCCTGTATCAAGTGCCTTTGTAACCTTGAGGTCATTGTTGGCAGGTGTCATTGTGAAGTTTACTGAGAAGTTAGACTCAGCCTCACCACGCTCCATATAGAATACTACCATATGGTATGTCTTGTTAGGATCAAGCTTAGTACCATTGTTGATTGTCTTTGTAACTGTGCCAAGGTTTGTAGGATGTGACGAAACGTCTGCAGAATACGGAGTGCCGTCACCGTTCCACATTTTACCGTAAAGGTCTGAAAGCGTAAGGTCTTCTGTAAGCTTGCCGTCATTTATATTCTGCCACTTACAGAAGATAGCGTTTGTATTGCTACCAAGATCTGACTTTTTGAATTTGTAAAAACCGTCTGATACTTCACAAGGTTTTACATAATATTTTTCATTATTAAGTGTACCAACACTTGTATCCTGCCAAACATACAAACAGAAGTCTGTATAATTACCTGTCTTAACCCAAAACTCATCACTCGGAACTGTAAGTTTTGTCGACGATGATGAAGATGAGTAGTCGGCAAATACATTGTCGGCAGTTGCTTTCATTGTATTAAAGTTAATTGAACCGCTTGCCTCTTTATGGTCACCGCCGAGGTCGAGAGCAAGCTCTGCATCAGCGCCTGTTGAATCTTCGCCGACATAAACCCAAAGGTCATCGTCACCGCTGAAGTTAAAGGTTGCAGGTTTGTCGTCTGCAAGTAAACCGTCCTTCGGAACTCTGAAGTCTATATCAAGTCTGATACCGAAACCATAGTCAAGGTTAGAGTTAGTACCCTTGCCAGATGATGTAGCCGTAGTATTGTTGAATGGGAAAATACCATAACCGTTGGTGCCTCCGAAGCTACCCAGGTCATCGTTGATTCCATAATTCTTACCCGCACCGTAGTTAATTTTTGTAGGTGTGAGGCCGTCCCATGTGAAGTAGATGTTATCGGCTGCATTCTTTGAAGTAAATTCATAAGTAGTAACGCCTGCACTGTCAGTAGTTGTACGGAACGGGAAAGATGACTTATAAACATTGGCAACTCTTGCACCATTATATGTAGCGGTTGAAAGTGCCTCAGCATCAAAGTACGGGGCTTTAACACCGTCAAGAATCTGAAGATTACCCTTACTGTCAAGCTTATTATTCATTAGACCCAAAAGAGAGTATGTGTAATACTTCTTATCCTTACTTCCCGTCTGCCAGTACATACCGTTGGAGTTGTTTACTGCATAGTAATAGTTATCATCATAATTGTTGATGTTTGTAAGTCCTTTTGCATGGTTCTCAAATGTACTGTACCATTTATCACCCTTGAACATATTACCGAAGTAGAGCGGATACTTCCAAGTTGATTGATAATTTGAAGCTATACCACTTATGTAGCTGTTGAAGTTATCAAACTGATACCAATAGTCTTCCGTATTGCCATTACCCTGACACTGAAGATACCCTTTCTCCTGCTCCATATCCGACCAGTAGTCAAAGTATGTTGCATCAACGCCTACGATGTTAGGATTATTTGAGAATGAATTTTCAACAACAGCGTTATAGTCTACATTGCCTATTTCCGAGAATTTTGTCCAGCTTTCGCCTCTGGCTGTCTTAACATATGTAGCCGTGTTCTCGCTGTAGCCCGAATCATCATATCCCGAATCTGTCGGATATGAAGTTGCGGAAGATGCACCGTTAAGGTTAGTTGCTGTCGGATGGAATCTTAAAACCGCACCCTCCGGAATTTTACCGCTGAACACCACATGACCGTTTACCGTGGTTTGTGTAAGCTCAACTGTTCCTTCATAGGCATCGTTGTAGTCAAAAGTTGCATAAATCTTTGAAAGCGACTTCCAGTCATCGTTTGAAACATAAACTGTTTTATATGTTGCCTTCGACTGATTGTCGGGAGATTCAAAAGAAAGGTATTTACTTTCTTTGAACGAGCCGTCAGTTGTAAGATAAAATTCCGTGTCGCCCGAAGTACCCGAAAGGTCAAGAGTCTTGATGAACGGGTTAGTCCACTGACTTTTTGAGGCGTCATAAAGGGCATTATCAGCACTGTATGAATCGTTAATGCTGAGGTCGCTTGTTTGTTTTTCGCCCTTGTTGCTGAAGATTACATATTTATAGGATGAATTAACATCCACATAGTAGTAATTGCTGTCCGAAGATGTCTTGTTCATTGCAACACCCGGCCACTCTGCGTTGAAGTCAGTATCGGTTACCCAAGAATATGCATAAGCTTCCTTATAGGTATTGCTGTTATTAAGATAGATACGGCGGAAACCGCTTGCAACAGTCTTTTCGGGAAGAGTAAAATTAACCCCGGAAGAAAGCTCAATTTTTGTTGCACCGAGTGGTGCAACAGTTTCAAAAACTCCCGAAGAATTTTTGTTTACAGTACCCGTTTTGAGAACCGTACCGTCATCCTGAGCAAAACGATATGTAACAGAAGAAAAATCTTTCCATTCCTTATTTTTGGTCAGGTTAATGTAAATCTTCTGTCCCGAAGATGTTGCCGCAAATACATTAAGCGACATACCCGACACGGCACATACCGAAAGCATGATGGTAAGTGCAAGCACAAGGGAAAAGCTTTTCTTTGCGGTTTTGCAAAGCTTTTTACCTAACTTCATAATTTTTTTCTCCTTCATTGCCGATTACTTTGTTTTGGCAGTCAAAGTACAATTAAATAGGTCTGTACAGAACAGTCCGATATATCTGCCAACTAATTATGAAACGCAAATTTTTAAATTTGTTCTTCTTTTTGATTTGCATACAATTATATAATATTTTATTGCGCATTTGTAGAGGCAATATAACCAAAGTTCAGGCAATATTTTTGGCTATTTTGCACATCTACAAACACGGTTTTATATTTTTTGCCATAATGTGATTTTATTACTTATTTATCATCATTTTTTGTGTTTAAGATAAATTATACCCATTGTACAACCTTAACAGGCAATTGAAAAGTCAATTTCAGCACTGAATTTGTTGATTTTTAATTCTTTTTTCAAAAATATCAAAAATTTTTATGCAAATTTACGCCAAGCTATATGCGTAGAAATATGTATTTTTTTGCGATTGTTGTTTTTTAACATAAAATGCCCCAAAACCAGCATTTTGCAGAAATTTTCAGATATATTTTTATAATCAATATCTACATCTCATCAAATTAATCACCGAACACCTTGAAAATTCGGCATAAATAAAGGGCAGAGTATTGCTCTCTGCCCCTCAAAATGTAATTCACTTAAATCGCAATTATACAAACCGCTTTATGCAAACATATTAAAGATCTCTGCCGCAGCACTTCTTGTACTTTTTACCGCTGCCGCACGGACAGGGATCGTTTCTGCCGATTTTCTTGCCCTTACGGATAGTCTTGTTGACGGAATCCGTACCGTCTGCAGAAGTTTCTGTAGGCTGAGCAACCTGCTCACGGTGAAGCGCCTGCTTTACGGCGTCCGACTGTTCAACAGCTTCTTCATCATCGGATGCCGACTGTGCCGCTGCGGCAGCCCTCTGAGCTGCTCTCTTTGCCGCTGCAATTGCATCCTGTCTTTTCTGAATCTCATAAACACGCTTTGGCATAATGAGCATCATCTTGACAGTATCTTCACGAATGCTTTCAATCATCTCATCAAACATATCAAAGCCTTCAACTCTGTACTCAACAACAGGATCGTGCTGACCGTATGAACGAAGTCTGATACCGCTCTTGAGCTGATCCATATTGTCAATGTGATCCATCCAATGTGTATCAACATTCTTGAGGAGGTAAACACGCTCCATCTCACGGATTGTTTCCTCGGGAAGAAGTTCTTCGTTTTCCTTGTAGATTTCAAGAGCATCGTCAACGAGCATCTTCTGAATCTCTTCGGGTTCCATATTTTCAAGATCTTCAAGGCTGAAATCATACTTTGATTCATCTCTTATGAGCCAGCCTGCGTAGTAATCCTTGAGGCTTTGGAAGTTCCAATGTTCTGCAGGACCTTCGGGGAGATACTGCTTGATTGAAGTTGCGATTGTATCCTCAACCATTTTGAGGATTGTTTCGTGGAGATCCTCACCGTTAAGAACCTGATCACGCTGACCGTAGATGATTTCACGCTGTTTGTTCATAACATCGTCGTACTGGAGGACATCCTTACGAATGCCGAAGTTACGAAGCTCAACCTTTTCCTGTGAGCCCTCGATAATACTTGTGAGCATTTTATTCTCAATAGGCATATCTTCGGCAACATTCATACGCTCCATCATCATTTTCATTCTGTCACCGCCGAACAAACGCATAAGGTCGTCCTCGGTTGAGAGGAAGAAACGGCTGACACCCGGATCGCCCTGACGGCCTGCACGGCCACGGAGCTGGTTATCAATTCGGCGTGACTCGTGTCTTTCCGTACCCATAATGTAAAGACCTCCGGCCTCTCTTACCTTTTCAGCCTCGCCTTTAATTTCTTCCTTATACTTGTCATTAAGCTCTCTGAATGTATTTCTTGCATTGATGATTTCTTCATCATCGGTTTCCGCATAACCCGTAGCTTCTTCAATAAGCTCCTCTGTAAAGCCCTGCTTACGCATTGCGGCTTTTGCCATATACTCTGCGTTACCGCCGAGGATGATATCGGTACCACGACCTGCCATGTTGGTTGCGATTGTTACCGCACCGAGCTTGCCTGCCTGAGCAACAATTTCAGCCTCTTTTTCATGCTGTTTTGCATTGAGGACATTGTGCTTGATGCCTCTCTTTTTGAGCATTTTTGAAAGAAGCTCCGACTTCTCAATTGAAATTGTACCGACAAGGACAGGCTGTCCCTTTTCGTGAGCCTCAACAATTGCGTCAATAACAGCGTGGAACTTACCGTTTTCTGTCTTATAAACCGAATCGGGGAGGTCTTTTCTTAAAACAGGCTTGTTTGTCGGAATTTCAACAACATCAAGCTTGTAGATTTCCTGGAATTCTTCCGACTCTGTCTGAGCAGTACCTGTCATACCCGAAAGCTTTTTGTAAAGACGGAAGTAGTTCTGGAATGTGATTGTAGCAAGAGTCTTGCTTTCACTCTGAACCTTTACGCCCTCTTTAGCCTCAATAGCCTGATGAAGACCTTCGTTAAAACGACGGCCGTACATAAGACGACCTGTAAATTCGTCAACGATGATAACTTCGCCGTCCTTGACAACATAGTCAACATCAAGCTTCATGACGCCGTTGGCCTTGATAGCCTGATTTACATGGTGCTGAATTGTAAGGTTATCGGGATCGGTAAGGTTTTCAATACCGAAAAATTCTTCGGCTTTCTTAACACCGCTCTGTGTGAGGGTTGCTGTTTTCTGCTTTTCATCAACAACATAATCAATGTCGTTTTCCTTATAATATTCCTCCATATCCTCTTTTGCGTCAAGTTCTGCAAAACGCTGAACTTTAAGAGTTTTTGCAAGAGCGTCAGCCTTTGCGTAAAGGTCTGTTGACTTGTCGCCCTTACCCGAAATAATAAGAGGAGTTCTCGCCTCATCAATGAGGATTGAGTCAACCTCATCGACAATTGCAAATGCGTGTGGGCGCTGAACCTTGTTTTCCTTGTAAACTACCATGTTGTCACGGAGGTAGTCAAAACCGAATTCGTTGTTTGTTCCGTATGTAATGTCTGCGGCATAAGCCTTTTTTCTGCCCTCATTATCGAGATCGTGGCAGATAAGACCGACCGAAAGACCGAGGTATCTGTAAAGCTTGCCCATCCACTCTGAGTCACGGCGAGCAAGGTAATCGTTGACTGTTACAATGTGAACACCTTCGCCTGTAAGAGCGTTGAGGTATGCAGGGAGGGTAGCAACCAAGGTTTTACCTTCACCGGTTTTCATCTCGGCGATTCTGCCCTGGTGAAGAACGATACCGCCGATAATCTGAACGGGGAAGTGCTTCATACCAAGCACTCTCCAGCCTGCCTCACGACAGGTTGCAAATGCTTCGGGGAGAATATCGTCTGTTGTTTCGCCGTTGGCAAGTCTTTCTTTAAGAATTGCAGTCTGATTTTTGAGTTCGCTTTCGCTCATAGCCGCATATTTATCTTCGAGTGCAAGCACCTTGTCACAGATTGGTTGCACACGCTTAACTTCACGCTTGCTGTAGTTGCCGAACATAGCCTTTAAAAAATTCATCAGGGTTCTTCCTTTCAATGTACCGAAAAAATCGGTCAAACTGTATTTTCAATAATATAATTTTAATTTACTGCACCGCAGACGCTCCAAGGCTCTTTGCAGCCTGAATCATTGCGGCCTCAACCACGGGACCGGCATATTGGAAGCCGAAACCCGAATCCTGTACAACACAGGCAAAGGCGAGAGGGCAGTCCTCATCTTTTGAGTAGCCGACCATCCAGCCGTTAGGGTTCTTATCATCGCCGACCTCACCCGTACCTGTTTTGGCACAGACTGTAAGTCCGCCGAAAAGGTTGTCGCCGTAGTAATCCGAAACGGTGTATCTCATAACATCATCAAGCTTTGCCGCCGTATCGGATGAAAAAAGCTCCTGTCCGCTGCTCTTGTAGTTTATGCCGAGTGCGGAGAGTATGGACTCATCTTTGATAAGGGTAGGGTTTGTAGCCTTACCGCCGTTTGCGATTGCACCGCAGATAATTGCCATCTGCATCGGGTTTACCTTGTCATTATACTGACCTACGCCCGACCAGCCAAGCTGGTTTTCATTGGCATCGCTGACATCATATGAACCTTTTGCGGTTTTAATTCCGTCAACATCAAAGGAGCTGTTAATGCCGATTTTCTCGGCAGTTTTTGTCATTGTGTCACTTCCGAGTTCAACGGCAAGCTTTGCAAAAACAATATTGCAGGAATGTGCCATTGCCTCTTTATATGTCAGCGTTCCGTGAGTTTCCGTACAGGTAACTTCACTTCCGCCTATGTTCTCACTTCCGTTACAAACCCAAGTGCGGTCATAAAGGTCGGGAATATTCTCGATTGCCGCCGCAGATGTAACGATTTTGAAGATTGAACCCGGGGTAAAGGTTGACGAAAGCACATTATCAAGGTAAACGCCCTCGTATTCGCTTTCGTTGTCCTTGGTAATTTCGGGAGGAGCCTGCGGATCGTAAGCCATGGTGCTTACGGAACAGATAACCTCGCCTGTTTTGTAGTTATATATTACACAGGCACCTTTTTTGTTATAAGCTGCAAGAACATCATAAGCAGCCGCACAGGTTGCGGAATCGACTGTCAGCTTTATATCGTGAGAGGCACGCAATGATTCCGGCATATTAAGTCCGAAAACAAGGTTATAGCCTATCAGCTGAGAACGATACATACTTTGAACAGCCGTTGAAATGTTAAGGCTGTCATCACCAACAACATGAAGCAGAGATTTTCTTACGCTCTCGCTTTCGTTATAAACTCTTTTACCGTCAACCGTCTGTGCAAGAGCCGTGCCGTTGCGGTCATAGATCGCTCCTGCCTGTGCAAGGCCGCCGTCACCTGCTATATGCGCATTATATGCCTGATCAACCCAATCGTCTGCCCCTGTTACAAGCTCAAAGGCAAGATAGCCGAGTCCGCCGATAAACGCAAGCGCAACTATATATATAAGTGTACTTCTGCGAAGTATTTTTTTCAAACCTTACACCACCCTGTGTATCAAGTGAACAATCAAAAAATTAAAGAAAATGCGGCTTTTCTTGCAAAGCACTATGAATACGGTCGGGAGATAGAGCCTTTTATTTTGCTGTTTTTCCTCTCGACAACAATTTTCCATTTTCAATTTTTCATTTTCAATTTACTAAACTTATCTTTTTACCGAATAAGTTCTCTCGTCTGCGGCTTTGATGAATGCAATAAGTCCCCAACAAGACATAATACTTGAACCGCCGGCAGACACAAACGGAAATGTTACGCCTGTAAGCGGAAGGACATCGGTTGCACCGAAAACATTGAGAGAAAGCTGAACGACGAAAAGTCCTGCCGCACAGCACGCTGAAATTGAATAAAAGGTACTTCTGCTTCGGGTTGTAATTGCCCTTGCATAAATAAACATTGCACCTACTGCCACGGCAAGTGTGAACGCAACGATAACTCCCATTTCTTCCGAAACAAGTCCGAAAACAAGGTCACTTTCGGATGCGGCAACCTGCTTTAAAAAACCGTTGCCGATACCTACGCCGAAAAGTCCGCCGCTTGCCATATATGTGAGAACTCTTGCCTGCTGATAACCGAGGTTGTCCTGAGTATGTTCCCACACATGACGCCAGCCCGAAAAACGGTCGGCAACATACGGTTTAAACTTGAGGACAAAGGTTACGCCGAAAATTGCGGCGGCAACAGCAAGAATAATCGTCTTGAAATCGCCCGAGCGCATAAACGCTGTGAGCAAAAATGTTACAAAGAAGATAAGCGCAGTACCGAAGTCACCCATAAGAGCCAAAAGTCCGACGCATACTGCCGAGAAGATAATATACTCAAGCAGGTTCTTCTTTGTCATCAACACATCAAGCGAGCTTGCACCGATAAAGATGAAGATAATCTTTGCAAGCTCTGACGGCTGAAATGAAAACGAGCCGATATAAATCCAGTTGGCGGCGCCGTTTGTAATCTTACCGAAAACAATTGTTACGCCCAAAAGACCGACCGCACAAATCATTGCCGGAAGTCTGAGTTTATTTACCTTATCGGGATCTTCAATCAGCTTGATGATTATGCAGAAGATAATCATACCTACTGCGGCGGCAACAAGCTGAACATAAGCCGAGCGTTCCGACTGTCTGATAAGCATCATTACGCCTATGCCCGTCAAAAACAGGGCAAGCGATTCAAGCTCGAAATTTACTCTGCGGATTACAAAATAGGAGATAAAGAAGAATCCCCATTCAACAGCCGCAAGAGCGCCGAACAGCACGAGCGGAGCCATTGTATTTGTGCCGTCATTCCAGAACATTGCCTGAACGCACATAAAAAAGTGAAAAAATGTAATAAGAAGCATAAGCTTCCACGATTTCATTGCAGGCTTATCGCTGACCTTTGAGAAAAACCAGCTTGACTGCAACGGCTGTTGAAACTCCTCGCCTCTTTTTACTATAAGGCTTGTACCGCCTATTGTTATTGTATCGTCAATTAGCACCTTTGCTCTGCCTCTTGTTCTTTTGCCGTTGAGCATTGTGCCGCTCTTTGAGTCGGTATCGCTTACATACCAACCGTCTTTACGGCGAAGGAGTACACAATGATTTCTTGAAACTGTCGGGTCATCAACGGTTACATCACTGCTTTTACTTCTGCCGATTGAATTTTCCCAGAAAAGCACGGGGAGCATCTCGCCCGTTGCAGGGTTCAAAAGTGAAATCAAAGGAGTTTCGGGACGGCGGCGACGGCGCATTGCGGCAAAGCACTGGTACACAATTATTATTGCATAAACAGGCATAAGAAAACGCAGTGCAACAACACCCATATCGAAAATTATCGAAAGATCCGGCACTTTTTTCAACTCCTTCACAAATCATCTGTCCTAAAAATAAGCATACTTAAAGTTATACAGTTTAAATAATAATCCAATTTCCTCCAAAAGTCAATATTTTCATTCGTGAAGATAGTTTTTTAAGCCAAATACTTTAATGCCCGAGCGTTATTTTCTATATTAAGGTAACTTTGTAGCCGAGCGCCTCGGCAGTCAATTCGTGAAGATAGTTTGTACAATGCCAAAACATATTATGCCAGAGCGTAGCATTGTAATTGTTCATGCAATTTCAATGTAACGGCGAACCGTGTTCGCTCGTCTGAAATAAGGAGCAAAACAAAAAACAATATTACTCAATAAAGTATTTTTTATCAAAATTTGCCTAAAATATCGGCAAAGTTTTATCATTTTAATTTTGAATAACACCTTGATTTTTTTAATTTTATAGCATATAATAACTGTGATAGATGTTTGATTACTCATCTTATCGTTGAGTGTTTCGCCACTTGTTTAAAGAGCGAGTGTTTTTATCGTTGAGCGTTTCGCCGCTTGTAAAAGTGCGAGTGTTTTTATCGTTGAGCGTTTCGCCGCTTGTAAAAGTGCGAGTGTAAAAGTAATCAAAAAGCGGGTACTCTTTGCCCGCTTTTATTTTTAATGAGGTAGAATATGAAAATCGCATTTTACAATGTAGACTTGGAATACATTGATTATCTTAAACAATACGAAACTTCAGTCCGTGGATTTACAAGAGTACCTAATGTTAATTATAGAAGCGGTAACAACAAGTTTTTCTATGGGACAGTTCTCAACATTAACAGAATTGACTACTTTGTACCTATATCATCAAAACAACACAATAGACAGGACGATATACAAATCAAACCCAAAAACGATAAATACTGTAATGAGTATGCAACATTAAGATTTGCCTATATGTTACCTATTCCACATAAGTGCATCAATATGTTGAATATCAACGGAATTACCAACAACACACGAAGAGAAAGAATCAGAAAAGAACTTGCTTTTTGTAACAAATATAGAGATAAAATTAAAAAGCAAGCACAAAACACCTACTACCGTATCACAAACAAAGTAAACGATAGACTTGTTCATAACAGCTGTGACTTTAAATTACTTGAACAAGCATACATAGATTTTTGTAATGAACATAATATTCCTATTGACAAAAATAAAGTCAATTAACGCAAAAGACCTCACGAAATTCGTGAGGCCTTTTATCATGATATATCTATGAGGATTAATGAAGACTTTTCATTTTATCGGCTTTATCACGGCATATATGCGACCATTTGCAGTCGCCGCACACCTGCGAAAGCCTGTCTTTTAAAATTATATTTTCTCTTGCAATTCTCGAAAGCTCTTTCCAATCGGCAGTATCGCCGATTTTCATTCCGAGTAAATCAAGACACCTTTTGTCATAGCATGACGCCTTGCCCGTAACATCGCAGCTGCCGTTGTCACGGTTCGGACACGATGAACAAATTTCGTCACAACCGCCCGTAAGCGTAAGGTTTGCGTTGTTATTTTCAAGAACTGACACTATTTTTGCCATTCCGCAGACAAATTCATCGCTGTAACCCTTGCCTTCAAAAAACTGCACACAAAGGCTGTGATGCGGTCTGAACTTAAAGCTTAACGATTTTGTCAAGACGATTCACCAAAACTGTTGCAACAACAATCTTTGCAGCATCTGCAAGAAGGAACGGAACAACGCAGGTGAGAAGTGCGGCAACAAAGTCTGTATGCATTGAAATCATAAACCAGATTGTACCGAAAAGATAGCATACTGCAAGACCTGCAACCATTGAAACTGCAAGCACCCAAAGCTTTCTGCCGAGAAAATCAGTCATAAGTCCAACGATAAGCGCCGTAAAGAGGAAACCAATGATATAACCACCTGTTGGACCGCCGAGAACGCCGATTCCGCCTGAGAATCCTGCAAACACGGGAACACCGATTGCACCGAGAAGAACATAAACCGCAACGCTGATGAGTCCTCTTTTCCAGCCGAGCATAGCCGCCGCCATAAAGATACCGAGAGTCTGAAGTGTGAACGGAACTGTCATCGGAATCTGAATCTGTGCGCACACTGTGATGATTGCGACGAACATCGCCATATACACAAGGCTTAATACATTACTTTTTGATTTACTGTTTGTTTTTGCTTCTGTCATAAAATTACCTCTCCTTTGCAAAACCGATTCTTTTGTTTTGCAGATTGTCAACCAAATTATTTTATCGGTTGACAATTATTATAGTACCGATTGCCGCATTTGTCAACCCGATTTATATTTTAAAGTGACAATTACAATCCGTTTTGATGTAACAATTGACTTTACAACCAACTTATCATATAATAATTATCAGACCAAACAAACCAAAGGAGCTTTATATATGCAGATTTCGAGCAGATTTACTCTGGCAATTCACATTATCGCCTGTATTGAAACCTTTAAAAATGAATACAAGGTAACGAGTGATTTTCTTGCAGACAGTACGAATGTCAACCCTGTTATCGTCCGCAAAATCCTCGGTCAGCTCAAGTCAGCAGGAATTGTTGAGGTTGCAAGGGGTTCGGGCGGTGCAAGTCTTTCAAAACCGCTTGACAAAATTACATTTCTTGATATCTACAAGGCGGTTGAATGCGTTGAAAACGGCGAGCTTTTTCATTTTCACGAAAAACCAAATCCAAAATGTCCTGTCGGCAGAAACATTCACACCGTTCTTGACAACAGGCTTGACAAGGTTCAGCAGGCAATGGAAAACGAACTGAAAAAAATCACCCTTGCAGATATTGAAAGCGATATTCAAAAGTTGATACAGAAATAATTACGGCATCGGAGAAAAATCCGATGCTTTTTTGTTGCAAAAAACACAATAAAAATCTGATTATCCGCTAAAACACAGTATCTATCAGCATTTTCAAGAAAACAAATACATCAATTTACTACTTATTTACTACCATTGAATGAGCCTTGATACGCCAGTTTTCCTAGATATGCAAAGATATGGTACAGCACATCAGTATTGAAACAAGAAAAAAATTGAATATTTTATAGACTATGGAACGCCTAAAATGACGTTCCTTTTCTATTTTCAGCCGTTCTTATTGGACGGCTATTTTATTACCCAAAATGAAAGGAGCATTAGATTTATGAAAAAGATGTTAAAACGATTGTGTACGGGCTTCTTAGCTCTTGCAACTGTCGTTACTGCTTTACCGACTACACCCGTCCATGCAGAAAGTAAGCAATACTGGACGGAAAGTGCAGAGCGTGTCGGTATCATTGAAAAAGTAATGAATGACGGTTCTATCGGTTCGACATTCAATGAGGGCTATATGAAAGTCGAGGGCGAAACTGCCTATTGTATCGACATTAACACAAACTTTAAGAACGGTTACAAGACCAGAGCTGACGCAAGCTCACGCATGAGTGCTGACCAGATTTCAGATGTGGCGTTATCCTTAGAGTATGTCAAACAGTATGGCGAAGCTCACAAGGAACTGAACTACAAACAAGTCTATCTGTTGGAACAATGTGTAGTCTGGCAGAGATTGAGCGTACATTTTGGCTGGCAATGTGATAACGTGCGAGCTTCTTATGATGAAATTCCAAAGGCAACACAGGACGAAGTTTTCTCTGGTGCAAAAGCCTTTATCAAAGAAAATAAAGGACGCTATGAATGTGGCGGTTATATCTACTCTGGCGAGGGGCAGGAATTAGGACAATTCTGGGCGAAGCTGAATGTCGGAAATGCGAAACTGCAAAAGACTTCCAGTAATACCAGCATTACCGACGGTAACGGGAATTACTCTATTGCAGGTGCAACCTATGGTGTCTTTGCTAATAAGGACTGTACGAAACAGCTTGCCACCCTTACGACTGATGAAAACGGAAATACAGATGTTGTAGAGGTAAAGGCTGGCACAGTTTATATCAAGGAGTTATCCGCACCAGCAGGATATAAAGTAGATAAAACCATATATTCCTTAAAGGTTGAAGTTGGAAAGACAGCAATTTTGAAAGTATCAGATACGCCAAAAGTAACGGACACTTTGATTGAGCTTTTCAAGATTGATATGGAAACACAGAAAGACAATCCGCAAGGGAACGCTTCTTTAGCAGGTGCGGAATTTACATGGAAGTATTATGCAGGCTTCTATAATAAAGACAATCTCCCTGCCGAAGCTACTCGTACATGGGTTACAAAGACAATCGCTGAAACAGACAGCGACGGGACAACTCACTACATCGCAAAATTAGCGGACGCATACAAGGTATCTGGCGATAGCTTCTATATGCAGGACGGCAAGGCGGTTCTTCCACTTGGAACGCTAACCGTTGAGGAAACGAAAGCTCCAAACGGCTACTTGTTAGACGGTGCATATATGCAGGCTGGCGATAAGTCCGAACAGATAAAAGGCTTATATGTAACACAGATTACAGAGGACGGCGACCTTGCCGTACTTACTGGAAGTAACCAGTTTTCTGTATCAGACAAGGTTATCCGTGGTGGTGTGAAAATTCAGAAACGAGATTTAGAAACGGGCGATACAAAGCCACAAGGAAGTGCTACCTTGAAAGATACTGCTTTTGACATCATTTCCTTAAATGATAATGCGGTATTGGTTGAGGGCAAATTATACAAGAAAAATGAAGTGGTAAAAACAATCCATACCGATATTGAGGGTGTCGCTTCTACTTCTTCTGACCTTTTACCTTATGGAAAATTCCGTATCGTTGAAAGTGAAGCTCCCGACGGTTACTTAACTGACGGTGCAAAGCCGATTGATTTTACAATCACAGAAAATGGAAAAATCGTGGACTTAACCGACGAAGCTCATTCTATCTATAATCAGATTAAGCGTGGAGATATTGAGGGTGTAAAAATCGGTGCAGGTACACACAAGCGTCTTGCTAATGTTCCCTTTAGGATCACAAGCAAGATGACGGGCGAAAATCATGTCGTGGTAACTGATGATAACGGGCAATTCTCCACTTCTGCTGAATGGGCTTCTCATAAGCACAATACAAACGCAGGAAAGACCAGCGAGGACGGTGTGTGGTTTGGAACTTCTGAACCAGATGACAGCAAAGGTGCGTTACCTTATGATACCTATATCATTGAAGAATTACGCTCTGATAGTAACAAAGGTTTTGAACTTATCCCACCTTTTGAAATCGTGGTATCAAGAAATAACCTTGTGATTGATTTAGGAACGCTGACTGATGAATACGAAAAAGAAATCTCTATCCATACCACAGCGACCAGCAAAGACGGCGAAAAGACTATCCTTGCAGGAAAAGAGATTACGATTGTTGATACTGTCAAATTAGACGGACTTACAAAAGGCACAAAGTATCAGTTAAAAGGCTGGCAGATGTTAAAAGAAGAAAATGTAGAACTTCTTATCAATGGAAAACGTGTGGAAAATGATTATACCTTTGTCGCTGATGATGAAGAAATGAAAGTGGAAATTTCCTATACATTTAATGCGTCTGCTTTAGGTGGCAAAAACCTTGTTACCTTTGAAGAATTGTATGATTTAAGCAATCCAGACGAACCCGTAAAAGTTGCGGAACATAAAGACATTGAGGACGACGGACAGACGGTACTTATCACAGAGCGTATCGTCAAAATTCATACGACTGCTACGGATAAGGACGGCAACAAAGAGCTTGAAGCTGGAAAAGACGTTACAATCATTGATACCGTAATCTTAGAGGGCTTAGAAGTCGGTACACAGTACAAACTTGTGGGCTGGCAGATGTTGAAAGAAGAAAATGCAGAGCTTCTTATCAATGGAAAACGTGTGAAAAGTGATTACACTTTTACTGCTGACAGCGAAACTATGAAAGTGGAAGTTGCCTTTACCTTTGACGCTACTTCTCTTGACGGCAAACAGCTTGTAACTTTTGAAGAATTGTACGATTTAAGCAATCCAGACGAGCCGAAGAAAGTTACCGAGCATAAGGATATTGAGGATAAGGGACAGACGATTACCTTTAAGGAAAAAACCAAAGTCCCAGAAGAACCAAAGAAACCCGAAACACCACAGACACCAGATACACCGCATAAAACAGACAGTCCAAAAACTGGCGATAGCACAAACCTTTACGGACTGCTTGCACTTCTTTTGACTTCTGGTGCTGGACTGGCAGGTATCTTCTTCTGCAAACGCCGTAAAATGAAGAAATCATAAGGCGGTAACGGTATGAGAAAAGAAAAATCACGTTCTCCGCCGATACCGTGTCGGCAGACTTCCGCTTATTCTGGATTGTCTGCTACTTACCTGCAAGAACACGGATAGTCAAGGGTGCGTAAGCATTGATTTTATCCTTTACTATCTGGGGGATTGCTGGTACTTCCCAAACCGCCAGAATAAGAAATCACAATCAAAAAACTTATCAAAAATAGAAAGAAATGAGGTAAAACACTATGGAAATGAAATATGTCGTGCCAGATATGGCACAGTCTTTTGGAACTCTTGAATTTGCAGGCGAAAGTGAGCCAGTCTTTGAAAGAGATAAAAATAACCGCAGGGTCTTAGCCAGACGAAGCTATAACCTTTATTCTGACGTACAAAAAGGCGAAAATGTTGTGGTAGAAATTCCCGTGCAGGCTGGCGAAAAGCATTTCAAGTATGAACAGAAAGTAAAACTTGTCAATCCGAAGTTATATGGCAGAGGTTACGCAATCGGGGATATGGGACATACCGATTATGTGTTGCTTGCTGATGATATTGTAGCAGTTGAAGAAAAGTAAAGGAGTGAAGAATTTATGAGATTATCAAACGGGTTTGTTATTGACAAAGAGAAAACATTTGGAGAATTAAAATTTACAGCGGTGCGAGATGTGTTCTTGCAGAATGAGGACGGGACACCGAGTACCCAGCTTAAAAAGCGTATCTATGATTTGAAGTGCAGTCTGCATGGTGGAATTATCCCCGTGTCCGTACCGCCAGAAGTACCGTTAAGGGAATTTCCGTACAATGCGGTTGTGGAGCTTGTCAATCCAGTAGCCGATACGGTATCAAGAAAAACCTATACGGGTGCAGATGTGGACTGGTATGTAAAGGCAGAGGATATTGT
>ENA-OWPN01001520-OWPN01001520.1-human-gut-metagenome-genome-assembly--contig:-NODE-1520-length-20338-cov-3.266233_pt1 | contig 20338 bp, 24 predicted proteins | sample MGYA00248266_ERZ651850 | MGnify/ENA primary metagenome ERZ651850 (study PRJEB26924, sample SAMEA4378296) | human gut metagenome | biome: human gut; feature: human-associated habitat; material: faeces... | reverse complement strand
TTGGAGTTGTACTTATGACCCTTGGAGCGACACCTACTATGCTGAAGATTCCGTGAATGGTGTACGGGGGATTTTCTCGAGCGATGAGATCCTACATTTTAAGAATGTTAGCCTTGACGGGGGGTATACAGGAATTTCTACCATTGCTTTTGCTGCCCAAACGCTTGGCATTGCAGCTACGGCAGGAAAGGAAACATTAACCAGATTTGCAACCGGTGGTAAGATTAAAGGAATCTATCACAACGATTATAGTTTAAAGGGCTGGGGTGAGTATCAGGACGATCAGATCCAGCATTACGCCAACGAAATACAGGATGCTCTTGATAGCGGGCAGGATATTATCCCTGTAAGGGGAGATGGTAAGTTGGATCAACTCTCTTTGTCCTCTGTGGATATGCAATTCCTAGAGAATGTGAAGTTCAATGTAACCGAGATTGCCCGTTTCTTCAATGTACCGAAAAGTAAGCTGTTTGACGATTCAAACGCTAACTACAAGAGTTCAGAGATGGCTACAGTTGAGTTCTATACTGACTGTCTCAGTCCTATATTGACGATGATAGAGAACGAATTTAATGCAAAATTGGTTCCCTTCAATGCGCAATCGGACTATAAATTTTCTTTCGACATTTCCAAGTTATACACTACCGACTTGACCACGAAGGCGAATTGGCAGACCAAGCAGTTGGCGAACGGTCTTCAAACGGTTAATGACTTGCGCCGGTCGGAAGACCTCCCACCGGTGGAAGGAGGGGAGAAGGTCTTTATCTCCTGCAATGTCGCACCTATTTCAAGCCCCAAGATCTCCGGGGAAACCCAGCCTAAAGAGGATGTAAAACCTGAGCCGGATACGGCAGATCCTAAAAACGGGTAAACCAAAAGCGCTTAATCACGGATATGTAAAGTGGTAAATATGGGAGAGAATAAAGATACAAAAAAAAGAGAAATCCGTTTTTTCGCGGCTAAAGGGCAACCGAGAATCCGCGAAGCTGGAGATTCCGGCGCGGGAAGTCGCATTATTGAAGGCTACGCGATTGTTTTTGGCGTGCAAAGTAAACTGCTCGTTGATTGGGGAGAAGCCTACCGTGAAGTCATAGAGCCGGGGGCGGTCACCCAGGAGGACCTAGCGCGATTTGATATCAAAATGACGGCATGGCATAACCGAGAACGATTGCTGGCTCGCAGTAACCGGGGTAGCGGCACGCTAACTTTGACTGTCGATGAGTTTGGCGTGAAATATTCCTTTGAAGCTCCTAAGACACCGGACGGAGATACTGCTCTAGAACTTGTGCGCCGCGGTGATTTGGCGGGATCGAGCTTCATTTTTTGGAGTGATGAGACTACTTCTGTTTCTTATACGAAAGACCCCGAAGGTGTTATCATCCGCCACGTAAACCGTATTGATGAAATCTTTGATATGACCATTGCCAGCGATCCTGCCTATGCGCAGACTAATGTAACAGCAAGGGAAATGGATGAGGCTACCGGCAGGGAAGATTCGAAAGACAACGAGGAGGAAAAGGATGGCATCGAGGAGGAGGAATGTCGGAAGCGCGAGCAGGAGATAATCAATATCCGTACCTCCGCTAGACAGGAATTTTATTACTAATTCATAAATATCGAACAAATGAACGAAGAAAAAAGAATGACAGTTCGCGAGATGATTGAAGCACGCTTCAATAACTGCACTCGCATGAATGAGATCGCCGATGTGGCTGCTGCACGCGAAAACAAGGAAATGACTGCTGCTGAGAAGGCTGAGGTACAGAAAATGGAACGTGAGAACCGAATTTATGACTTGCAGATAGCAGGTTCGGGTGTTGCTCCTGTGGCTACTCCTGTGAGTAGAGAAGCTGGTTTCCAGAACTGGATTCGTGACTACGTGACACAGCGTGACACGAAAGGCTATGTGCTGAAACGTGAGTCGATCATGGTTACTACCAATGCCGCGCCAATGATCCCGTTGGCAATTAACGATATAGTAAAACCCTTGGAGGAGGGGCTTATCCTGAGCAAAGTAGGACTGAAGGTACAGACTGGTTTGTCTGGAAATTATGTATGGCCGACCGTTGCCGCTATTGAAGGAGAATACGCCGGTGAAGCTGCTGCATTGACTGATAAGACTATCAGTATTGACAAGATCGTGCCTAGCCCTTACCGCTTGGGCGCGACCATCACAGTAACCAGTCAGCTCATTAATCAGACGGATGGCGTTGCTTTGGCAGTTGTGAAAGAGCAGATCCCGATGGCGGTTGCCCGTACCTTGAATAAGACCATGTTCAGCCCGGTAACGGTGAATAATGACAAAGTAAACGGTCCGTTTGTCGCCTGCAAGAAGGCTGCTGCAAAGAAAATTGCAGATTTGAAGACAGTAGAACTGAGAAAGGCGGCTTTGCATATCACTTTCGAAGGTGAGCTTCCAACCTATAAGGAACTGCTGGCGATGAAGGGCATTATCCTTGCGAAGGGTGTCATCACCGATGGCACTTTCTGCTACGTGATGGATGAATACACTAAGGCGATTCTGGAAGCTACTCCGCGCGATACCGGTTCCGGATTGATGATCATCGAAAATGAAAAAATTGCCGGTGTTCCTGTATTCTGTACAAACTATATCAATAATGATGGCGGTCTTCATGTGGGACTCGGTGTTTGGTCTTATGAGGCTTTAGGGCAATTCGGAGAACAACGATTCATCGTAGACCCGTATACTAAGTCATCTAAGGATAGCGTTGTATTGACACTTAACGGAGACTGGAGTATGACAACGCTCAGAACTGAGGCGTTCTTGCTTGGCGATTGCACTGTTGCTGCCGGTACTTAATTAATATTTAGGGGTTAGTTGTTTTTTTTTAGGTTTGAAGGCGGACGGAGCTAAATCCGCCCGCCTTTTTAAAATTATAAGCTATGGCATTGAAGATAGTAACATTGGAGGACTTGAAAGGTCAGATGCGGATAGACTTCGAGGAGGAAGATAATTTGATAACGGTGTACGGAGAAGCCGCGGAGGCTGCTGTGGTGAATGCTACGAGGCGGTCCGTAGAGGAACTAATGTCTGAGAATGAGAAAAGGACCGGGATCTCTGAATTTCCACCTGCTCTTTATGTCGCTATCCTGATGATGGCGGCGCAACTCTACCGAAGCCGCGAACCGGTTTCCGGATTATCGCAGGTTCTTGTTCCTTACACCTACGATTATTTAGTTAAACCTTGGATAAAATTGGTGAAATGATAGACAGTGGATCTTTGAATGACCGTATCCGCTTTATGGAAGCGGTTGTAGGAAAAGGAAGTTACGGTGACAGGGTTATCACCGGGTGGAACCCTGTATATAGTTGCTGGGCGAAAGTCACTTACAACAAGGGAAACAGGGCTATTTCCGCAGGTGAGGTTTGGCTACCTAATACTATATCTGTGTTGTTGCGCTATAATTCGAAAGTAAATGAACGCCATCGCGTTGTGTGGGACGGGAAAACTTATCGGATTGACAGCCTTAATGCTTCAAAGAAGGATGGATCAATAACCATTGTAGCCACTCGCGTAGACGAAGGGACAGGAGAGGAGGAATAATATGGGAGCTTATAAAAATGAATCGGGTTCGATTTACAAACCAGTGGATGTAGATGCCAGCAAGGTCTCTAAGATGCTGAACAACTTAGAGATTGATAAGGCTATGCCTAAGAAGGACCGCAAGAAGATACTCCGTGATTCAACGAAACCTATCCGGAAGGCAGTCCAGAGTGGCATTAAAGGCTCGGTGGCAAATGATCCCCGCAAGGCTGTGCAAGGTGTCAAGTCTACGGTCTATCGTGACGGGATGGGAGCTAATGTCAGTCTTCACGATCCTAAGCAAAGCCGGTCTTCTAAAATTGTCCGTGCTTCCATAACCCGAACTGGGGGAGCTAGTGGGATTATTCGACACCGCACCCGGTCACGTGATACGGAACGAATAGACAGCTATTGGGGTAAGGACCGCGCTTTTATTCTTCGATTTCTCAACGAGGGAACAGCCCCCCGAAGCGCATTTTCCCAGCACGTAAAGACAAAAAGTGGTGCAACAGCCAATCGCGGTGCTATTTCCGCGCGGGATTTCTTTAGAAGGTCTGTAGATGGTGCGAAAGTAACGGCTGAACAGTATTTAGTAGCGCAGTTGGAGGCTAAGATCATTGCTGCTGCAAAAAATGACGGGTAAAAAGGTAATCTAAAAACGCTTAATAACGGAACTATAGAATGAGTTTATTGATAGGCAAACATATAAAGGAAACCCTCTGTAGCAACTCGGATATCGTTGCGGCGGTTGGAAAACGGATATACCCCTTGGTTATTCCGGAAGGGACACCTCGGTATCCTTTTATCGTATACAGGAACTTGGGAGTGCAACCGGATTATACCAAGGACGGCAATAATCAGGATAGCGTACAGGTGCAGGTAACCGTAGTGGCTAAGGGGTATGAGGAATCTGTTTCTATAGCCAACACGGTACGTTATGCTTTCGATGGGAAGGGTGGCAGTTATCCGGATTTCACGGTAAATGAATGCGAGGTTGATTCATCCGGCGAGGAGTACATACAGGATGTAGATGCCTATGCGGTTAATTTGATATTTAATTTTAAAACTAATGATTTATAATTATGGGTAAAGCAAAAACTGTAAATGGTAAAGACCTCATGGTCTTTGTAGCGGATAAGGCTACAGCTTTGGCTACTAGTCATAAGCTGAGTGTAAAGGCTGACACATCCGATGCTGCCAGTAAGGATGATGGCATCTGGGATGAAAGTTCTGTGACAAAAATGTCTTGGGAAGCGAGTACAGAGGCTCTTGTTAGCTTTGACAAAGATGCGTCCAGTTATAACGATCTGTTGAAAATGATGCTAGCGGGAGAACCGGTAGACTTGATTTCCGGCATTCCCGCTAATGCGGGAAATGAAATGCCTGTCGGTGGATGGACGAAGCCCGGAGCAGATCAGATGTATTACGGAGGTAAGGCTATTATCACGTCTCTTGACTGGACTGCTGCCAAGGGGGATAATGCAAAAATGACTGTATCTTTTAAAGGGGTTGGGGCACTGACCGCACATGAACCGGGACAAAATTAGGAGAACAGGCATGAAGGTAGTAGTGATAAATGGCGTGGAATATACGCTAAAGTATGGTATCCGGGCATTGTTCATTTTTGAACAGATAACCGGAAGACCCTACGATGGAAATAAGATGATTGACCTGTACACACTGATGTATGCCATGTTATTGAGCGGTAACCAGAACTTCGATGCTTCTTTCGATTCATTCCTTGATGCTTGCGAGGCTGATCCTACTCTTTTCCGCACATTCACCGAGGTACTGGATGAAGAAAGTAAAAGACAAGCGGCTTTCCTTCCGGCATCCGGCGAAAAAAAAAAGCGTAAGCATAAGGGACTTGTATAGGATTATTGTAGGCAGGGGGCATGTTTCTCCTGCCTATTTCCTAGATGAAATGAGTTTCCTTGAAATTGCGGATTATCTGGACGGTATGGAACAGGGAATACGTGATGAATGGGAAAGAGCAAGAATGTTGATGTGGGTAACTGCACAGGTGAACAGCACGGATGAGATTGAGCCATCGGACCTGATGAGGTTTCCGTGGGAGCAAGATCAGGAGGACGTGGATGATACATATGAGATTGAAGAATTAAGAAAACGGGCGGCAAATTTTAAAAAGTAAAGGTATGGCGGATATAATTACAAGATTGGTCCTTAAATCGGACGCTTGGGAGAAGAACTTAGGTAATGCAAAAAAAAGTGTGGGTTCCTTTGAAAAGAGTGTAACGGATATGGCTAGCAAGGCGGGTGCTGGGTTGCTGAAGTTTGCCGGAGCCTTTGGCGTTGCCGTTACTGCAACAGAAGCGTTTAACAAAGTGATAAATAGCAGTCAAACACTAAGTGATGAATATAACCGAACAATGGACGGTTTGAAAGGTGTTGTTGATCAGTTTTTCTATTCTATCGGTTCCGGTGATTGGACTCCATTTATGAACGGATTGCAGGATACTATCCTCTTGGCAAGAGAAGCATACACTGCGATGGATCAACTGGGTAATACGCGAATGTCCTACAACTACTTTAATGCTAGGAATATGGCAAATGCACAGGAACAAATAGCCATATTAAAAGACAAAGATTCGACAAAAGAGCAAAAGGAGGCCGCAAAGGCTAAGTTAGATGAAATATTCAAAGATCAAGCGGAAATTGTAGAGCAATATAAGAGGAGATCCGATGAGGCTATACAGAGGATGGTTAAGGCTGCTATTGGTTTCGATGGAGTAGATGTATCTCAAATAGATGTAGATAGGGTTTTAAGGTTGGATGTTTCTTCAATGGGAGATAAGGATAAGGCTGAATTAGATAAGCAGTATAAGAATTTTGAAAAAGAATATGCAAAGATAAAGAATAAATACACTACACGTGAGACGGTTGGATTTGGTTTTAATGCGCATCAAGTTGAGAATACAGACTATAAAGCTATTGCGAAAGAAATGCAGCCGTTGATAGCTACGTACCAAGACGCTATCCAATATAATGCGATATTAGTCAAGAAAAACGATGATTGGTTGCAGCAGCTAATTGATATTTCTAATGGTGCTGATAATGCAGACCGTAATTTGGCTAGCATGAAAAAGTCAATGGATAGAGTCTCTCAGAGTGGAAGGGGTAGTGATACGAAAACTAAGAAAGAACCATCTCCTGAGGGTTCTATCGGGTGGTATGCGGAGCAAATATCTAAAAAGCAGGCGGAGTTAAAAGTAGCTGTTGACCCTCAAAGTCGATTGAAAGTTCAGCAAGAGATAGATGATCTGACAAAGCAGAAGCATTATATTGAGTTGGAGCTTAAATACAGTAAGCCGGAATCTGATTTAAAAACAAAGAAAGATTTTGCAGACGTGAAGAAGACATTCGCTGAAATGTCAAGGTTGCCGGAGATGCCCAAAACAATTAAACCCTTTGATAAAAAGGATGTAAAGACAAATAAGGATTATGCAAATTCTCTTTATACTGTTGCGGATGCCTTTGGTTCGTTGAGTTCTGCTGCTGCATCAATGGGAAATGATGGGTTGGCATTTATAACTAATTCTTTTGGAGCCATTGCGCAAATGATTGTCCAACTGAACGCTCTTGCAACAGCGGAGGGTGTTGCTAGTGCGGCTAAACTACCATTTCCTGCTAGCCTTGCAGCGATGGCAACGGTAGTATCAACTGTAACTAGCATATTCGGATCATTGCCCAAGTTTGCTGATGGTGGCGTTATTGGCGGATCTGCTTTTTTCGGAGATAACCTTTTGGCGCGTGTGAATAGCGGCGAGATGATCCTTAACCAGAAGCAGCAGAATAATCTTTTTAAAATGATCGAATCGGGAGGGATTGGAGGAAGACAGAATATTGTTGTGCAAGTTGAAGGAATCATAAAGGGGCATAATATACATTTAGTGGAAAGAAATTATGCTAAAAGTACGGGTAAATTAAAAGGTAAGAATATAAACTTCTAGTTATATGCAGAGATACAGCATTCCTTTCAAGGATTTTAAGAATAACTCCTATGAAGTGAAAATCTATATTGATGGCTATGTAGGTGCAGTTACTGAATTGACCGGCGCTCGCAATACCTTTGTGGTAACGGGTAACGACAGCGATTTTGTTTATGAACCATTGCGCACGTCAACGGCTACACTCACCATCATAGACAGTAATTTGCTGCTTGATTTATTCAGCATAAACAACCAGTACGCCCCGGTGAAGCTGTACAAAGGAAATAAGCTGATGTGGACGGGGTATATTATTCCGGAACAGTTCACTCAGCCGTACAAGCCGACACTGGATAGTATAAGTATTGATTGCGTGAGCGCGATGGGGACGCTTGAAAATATCAAGTATGAGCAGCAGACTGACACCGGATTTATCACGGCGATGGATTTACTTCGCTATCTGGTAAAATCGGCGAATGGCGGATATGAGAAGGTATATATCCCTCATGTATATGCTTCATCCTCTGCCAATTATGCAGCAAAGAGGAATATTTTTGATGAAATAGAATTATCGGAAGAAAACTTCATTAGCGAGGAAATGATGCTGGATGAGGTGCTGGAATATTTTTGCCGATTCTTCGCCTGGGCGATGTATGATCAGGAGGGAAGCCTGTATTTTGTTGATCCGGATTGGCATGGTGAATATTATGCCTACAACGAGGGCTTAACATCCTATGTGTTAGTAACTCCGAATGAGATCTTATTGCAGGATATAGGATTTGCAGGCAGTGATCATACGATAGATGTTTTGCCCGGATACAATAAGGTTACCATCAAGGCGATTAATAATGTGTTTGATGAACTGACGGAAAATGAGGAGTATGATATTTTGGATGAGGTGGGTAGGGATTATCATAAGAACGACAAGAAGTATGACTATAAGCGTTTCCTGAAAGAAAAATTATGGAAGGTGTATCATTATGACAAGTATAGAACAGAAATAGAGGAAATTGAAGGCGTGTCGAATATAAATGATAATGTATGTGGTGCTGTGCTGATGAAAGAGGCTCTTTTTGACGGTAAAGAGATGAATGGGACTATAGTGCCGGATGTGGCAGATTACCCGTGGGCAGATTGCGTGCAAATGAGGTCGGTAACGGCTGATGATACTATTGTGTTCGGCGGGGATGAAGATGGGAAGTATCCTGTATTGACATATAGAGGAAAAAATGCAATTTGGAAGGATGGGGCGATAGGGATAAAGTATGAAGTGATGGTAAGACCTTCCCAGAATATGAGATTTTTAGGTGATAAAATAGATCAATTGAAGGTTGAGGTGAATCTAGCTTGTTGTATGCGCATAGGGAAATGGTACTGGAATGGAGGAAACTGGCAATTAACAAAAACGAATTTTAAAATCTTATCCAAATATGAGGGAAATTCTTTCTCTGGATGGACTAGCGTAGAAGATACTAAGACACCGGATATGCCTTATACTGGTTTAAGTGGATACATAATAGAATTACCGAGCGATAATCCGATAATAGGAGAGTTGGAATTTACGGCATATTGCTTGCCGGGATGGGTGAAAAATGTTGGTCCCTTTACATTTAGTTTATATGGATATGTATTGAAAGGATTGGCATTATCGTATAAGAAAAAAGACAGTGTGACCGATGAGGGCGAAGACGGAGATCGTATTTATGAGAATGTAGTCAATGAAAAGTATATGTCCGAACTGGACGAAATTGAATTTGGCATAAGTAGTTATAATGCGGACGGGGCAACTTATAGCAAAGCGTTAATGAATGGAAATTTTCTAACTGACAATTTGTATTCGGTCATTGAAGATAAGTTGGTAAGACCGGAAGAAGCATTAATCCGCCGCATCGTTAACCGATATCAGGTAACCAAAATCAAGCTAACTCAGGTAATTAAAAATAGTGATGAAATTCACCCATTCACCATCTTGTCCGACAATTCTATGAAGATAAAGAAATTCATGATGCTCGGCGGTGTTTGGGATTATGAAGACAACAGCATACAATTAGCAATGACAGAGAATGGAGCAGGAGGTTAAGATAATATCCAGAGTTGTACCCAGGAAGGGTGATGGCAATGTTTCGGCTAAGTCGATTACTAAAATAATCGAAGGGGGCGGGGCTTCTGTTGTCAATGCTAAACATGCAGATAAAGCTACTACTCTGGATGAAAATACTCCTGTGCTTGATTGGTTTTTAAGCGCTCTTAGTGATGATGAAGCCAAAGGGGTGATTAATTTTTTGAAAGGAATCAAAATTGCAGGTGATCTGTTTAATCGCATCGTGAAAAAAGATGATGAGGGCGTGGAGTATGACGATACGGATGTTATGTCCGCATTGCGGGTTATGAAGGAAATCGAAGCTAATGCAGATAAACTTAAGGACATATTTCTTCGTAAAGACATAAATGATTCAACGAAGTTTCTATTAACTTTTTATGCTGGTGCTGTATTTGGCAAGGATGGCTTTGCAAGCGGCTTGACAGGGTTTGGTGCCAAGATCTTTGATAACGGTCATGCGGAGTTTGAAAGTGCTTTTATCCGCCGGTTTCTGGAAGTGCCGGAATTGAGGTATAACCGTGTTACGGTAACTTTAGGAGATAAATGGCGTGCGCCGGGTGCCGGTATTATTGAAACAGTAGATACCGCTACTAAGACTTGCACGCTAAAGCTGGAAGACGGGGAAATAGGTGCTGTTGCGGCAGGTGATATTTGCATGGGCATCTATCATAACACTATAGGTAATGCAACAGAAGACTATGATGATGGTAAAGGTAACAGGAAGTTTGCCGGATTTTGCACCGTCTATTTTACAATAACGGAAGTTTTGGGAGAAAGGAACGAGATTTTTAAATACCAGTTAAGGCCAGAATCCTCTTCTTGGCCGTATTCTTTCGATCCTTTTGAAATGATGACCTTTGTTAGCTATGGTAGTTTTACCAACAAGGACAGACAGACTTCGGTATACGAAACCAGAACTTATACTCGTATGCTGTGGAAACAGAATACGTGGGAGATAAGCGCGGCTAATACTGCAATGCAATATGGGGACTTATCGAACCTGAATGTATTCGGGCTGGTAATGGATGGCTATTCTATGTACGTTAATAACGTATACTTTACCGGGACAATCAACCGGGTAAAACCGGACGGTACCCCAATAAGAGACCTGAATTTCAGGCAGGAATTTATATTGGGAACTCATTACGATTACTATGACAGCGTAACTTATGATGGCAGCACATGGGCATGTGTGAATGAAGACGGAACAAGTGCTATTCCGGGAAGTAACAATGACTGGTTGAATATTGCCTCTAAAGGCAACTCCGGGCCTCAAGGCGTTCCAGGTCCTGCCGGAGAGGACGGTATTACTTATTACACGTGGATACGTTATGCCGATGATGTTCATGGAAATGGTATTAGTAATGATCCTACAGGAAAGGCATACATCGGATTCGCATATAATAAAATAACGCCTGTTGAAAGCAATACCCCATCCGATTACACTTGGAGCGACATTAAAGGCGAACAAGGCGTTCCCGGTCCTGCCGGAGAGGACGGAAAAACAACCTATACTTGGATTGCATACTCTGACAACTCAGATGGTAGTGGCATGTACCAGCAACCTAGGGAGACAACGAAATACATAGGTATAGCTGCAAATAAGGATACGGCTGTTGAAAGTACTAATCCGGCGGATTATACATGGTCTCTATTTAAGGGAGCAGACGGAGATAGTGTCTCAAATTTAGGTCACTGGTATACAGGATTGCATGTACCTTACATGGGCATAGTAAGGATGGGTAGCGGTTCTTATCAATGCACGGTAAAGGCAGGAACTGATAATCCCCCTTTGTGGTGCTGGACCGACAATGGTAGCAACCGTTTCACTTATTCGGATGGAGGTTACTGCCTGACAGGAGAAATAAACACTGCTGAATACACATTGATAGCCGAAGACGGTGCGGATGGGAAAGATGGTGAAAACGGCAAAGATGGAGTGTCGGTAAGCAATGTGGATGTGATGTATGCTATATCGGATAGCAATACCACCGCACCTACTACCGGATGGCAGACAACAGCCCCGGCATGGCAGAACGGAAAATATATATGGACGAAGACAATCGTTGATTACGGGGATGGAACAAAAGGCGAATCCGATCCGGTGTGCATCTCTGGCGGGAAAGGTATCAAGAAGATCGTAGAATATTACTACAAGTCCACATCAAATACAACACAGGTCGGTGGAAGCTGGACGGAAACCTATCCGGGTTGGGAAAACGGCACATACATCTGGACAAAGAGCAGGATAACCTATACGGATGAAACGACAGAGGAAACGACACCGGCGTGTGTTACCGGAGCGAAGGGTGAAGGATATACCCAAATGGGGCAATTCAAAACAGGCATGGTTGTTCCCAAAATGGGTGTAGTCACCATGGGTGGTGGCTCTTACGTGGCAAAGGTAGCTACAACCAATCCTCCTTTGTGGTGCTGGACTGACAACAGCGGAAACCGTCTCACTTATTCGGATGGCGGCTACTGCCTGACAGGAGAGGTAAATACAGCGGAATACGATGTGTGGGCACAGAAGGGCGATACCGGTGACAAGGGTGACAAGGGCGATACCGGCGATACTGGAAGCAAAGGTGAGCAAGGAATACAGGGATGTATTATTAGGCATTCCGAATGGTCCAATTCAGGAGTGGTCTATAGGAATGATGAAGCGTTGACCTCCGGAACTAGATACTTGGATATTGCCATGAAACGCAATGATGGTAACGTTGACGGATGGGATGTATACAAGTGTTTGCAGACGCACACGTCATCTGCAAGCAATGGACCGGGAAATACCAGCTATTGGGAAAAATTGAGTAGCGTTGGTCCGATTTACACCAGCTTGGTTATAGCTAAGAATGCAAGCATAGACTTTATGCAGGGAAACGAATTACTGATCAAGAACGCAAATAATGCAGTTGTGGCCGGAATGACCGGAGGAGCTAGTACTACTGCTGGAACTACTCCTATTAGAATATGGGCAGGTGCTCAGAATCCGGGTAACGCGCCGTTCCGGGTTGACGAAGAGGGCGGTCTTACAGCAACGAAGGCGAATATATCGGGCGTGGTTAATGCCAATCTATTTTATTCGAAGGCAAGTGATATGGATAGTTTGGCTGATGGGAATGGGAGCTTTACCGTAAATCCTTCCACGCATGGTGTCAAGTTTTTCTCGGCTGACGGTCTTGGCGGAACGATAACACTCCCGTCAGCAGCATCATGGAATGGGATATCATTAAAGTTTGTGGTTGACATGACATCAAGGGTTGCGAAGAATCCGGATAAGTATAAATCTCCTAACTACTTCTGTGGACTGGTAGGGAGATATTCAAATAAAATGATTATAGAGTTGGCAAGACCTTATATATTGGAGTTGGAGGCGTTTAATAATAATTGGTATGTTACACGTATGGATTCGTTAAATTTAAATGGTTGATATTATGATATTACAGGCAGGTTATGATTGTTATCTGACACAGGTTGGAGATATGCCTTTGTCAGAAAGAAGATTTGAGAATCAGGTATTGATCTATAGTCCTGATGATGTATCGGCATGGAAGGAAATCACATCAAAACAGAAAGAGCAAATGATAGCTGAAGCATCTTTCTGTTTTGATGTAGAGGCAATATCCGTTGAAACACTTGAACGTGTAGATACTTTGTTGGATAATATTGCGGCTAACATCAATAACGTTGGGCTAACGACAGAGGAATCGTTAGCAAAGAAGTACTTCTTCCCTGCATGGGAGGATCTGATAGGTACGGAGGTTGATGTACAGTTCCGTTTCTGTTACGAGGGTACGCTCTATGAGGTTATTCAGAGGCATATACCGCAGGATGACTGGAAGCCGGGAACAGGTACAGAGTCTTTGTATAAAGTGGTTCAGATAGAACATACCGGTACACTGGATGATCCGATTCAGTGGGTGCAGAATATGGTATTAGAAGAGGGCAAGTATTATACCGACAAGGGCGTTCTCTATCTATGTATCCGTAATAGTGAAATTGGAATGTCATTTGATTTAGAGGTGCTGGTGTCAGGTGGCTATGTGCAGGTAGTGGAAAATTTACAGAATCCGAATGAGGAAATTAATTAAAAAACAACATAGTAATAAATAATTAAAATAATACGATTATGGCAGATAAGAAATTAAATGCAGTTTCAACGCTTACGGACTTTGATTACGCGCTAGTTGTAAAAGGAAATGATGTTGCAAAAGTGAGTAAAGAACAGCTTGCATCAATAGTGGGAGGACTGTTGCTTAAAAAAGGACTTATAGGAAATGAGATTTCACTAGATAGTATCTCTGAATTTGGTATTTACATTGTATTAAGTGGACGCAGTGATAAATTTATTAATGGATGCTACCTCTCAGTTAGCAATACAAACAATTATATATTACAAGATGCTATAGATTTAGAAAGTGAAAAAAGATTATACAGGATAAGAAGATCTAATGAAGTTTGGGGTAGTTGGAAAACTATATCTTTAACATAAATATTCTCTTATAGGCGATGTGGGAGAATCATTCTCCCACTTCTATAGACGGGAGTATCTTATGTCAATGAAAATGTTCTCCAGTTTTTCCAAGCATTTGAATACCATTTTGTTCTAAGTTTGAAATATGATCCTGAATAAGGAAGCAAAAATTGAACAGTGCTACTCCCGACATTCGGAGATGCAACGATAAGAAATTGATTACCGAATCCATTTGTTGAACCTCTTTCACTTATGAGATATATGCCAGCTGTCAACAATGTATCTATTTCGGGAACTGATATTTGACCTTTCCCCCTTAACCAAGAGATGTTTATTCCTATCAGTCCTCCCACCACCACAAAATCCCTATATCTATGTTAAGATATAGGGATAATTTCTCCATCAGAGATATCGGTTAATTCTCTTTGTATATTGTATAAACATTCTGAAATATACATATTGTTATCTTTTACTGCTTTGATGTATAAAACATTGTTCCTTTTTATTATTTCCAATAAATCAGATGTGTATCCATTGCCGCCAAGCCTAATCGCTTTAACTGTTAACTCCGAACCAGTTTTTGAAAAGACAACAAGGACAAATGCATAATTTGCTGTATTAGTACCACTGACTACTATTTTAATATAATCCGCTTTCCATAATGAAAGTTCAGTAATATCAACGATCTTATATGTAGCACCACTTGCATCTTTTCTTCTCACCCACGTGTTATTAATCCCCACCAGTTCTCCCACCACCACAAAAGATTATTGTTTTAAGTAAAAGTAAATTCTTTCCATGGTGACCATCCTGATAAATCCCGGCTTCGTTTATACATCTTCCTACTATTGTAAGGTAAGTATAAATGTGTCACTGCATTACTATCATATCTAAAAGATAAAACAATACTCCCTAAAGGAATATTATCAGGTGTATTTGTTGATTCTGGACCCAATCTAAATATTCCATCCGAGATTATTTTGTCTATATCTTGACTATAAAATGAGCACTTAAAAAAGGAGTTTACACCCATCAGTCCTCCCACCACGAGGAAAGCCTTGTTTTATTGACTTAAATATTAGAAAGATTTCCATCAGCAACCACCCATGTAGCTCCTGATGGTTCATTAACAATTTCAAAGGATGTTGTATTACTACTTTTCAACACCGCCGATGTCACTGTACCCGAAAATTTAAAATATACGGTCGTTTTACCGTCATCTTCAAAAGTTACAAAAAAGCTGACCGTTGCATGCCCATATACTGCACCTAAACCGAAATACTTACTATGGCTTACTACAGGTATTAATAAATTTAGCCTATAAGGATTATTCGAAGCATCAGCATATAAAAAGAAGCTAGCAGAGCCTGCCCATCCAAATGAAGAAAGAATCTTTGCTTTAGCATACCACGTTGAATTGCCATTGTTTTGATGCCTTAATTCCGTTTTAAAAAATCCAGCTTGCAAATCAGGCTCATATCTCAAGCCATTAACGGCCAACGTATTCTGCATAGTTAGAGACGTATTTTGTGCCACCAGTCCTCCCACGAGCAATTTCACCCCAATAAAACAGATTTTATTGTCACATTAAATTCAGGTTTTTCGTTTAATTCAAGTGTACCATACCACCCTATTTTGCCTGTTATATCTTTATTCGCCAATACAACTTGAGATGGGGATTCTGTTATATTCCCTTCGCTAAATACCAAAAATACAATATAAGCTTCATTAGGTCTGTCATGCTTATAACACATTATCAAATTTACACCTTTACTAGCTAACAAATCCTGGTTATTATATGATACATTTTCATAAGAAATATAGGGTTTAAGAAAGGTTGTAAATGGAAACAGTCCTCCCACCTCGCCTACATGAGGCTAATTATGTCAAATAGCTAGAATATTTATTGAAGTTTTCCCCACTCATACCATGTTCCATTATCTCTTCCAGATCTAATATAAACGGTTTTATATAGACCACTAGCTATGATCTGTATTCTTTGTGAGGCAACAAATACGACAAGAATACCATAAACTATTGAAGGATTATTGTATATCTCTCCTTCTGATGCGTTGATTTCATACATCCCTGGAGTAACTATGTTATTAAGGTCTTCACCATGTCGTATTGTCCCTCTATTCATGAATGGAAACAGCCCCAAATTTGACATCAGTTCTCCCACCACCACAAAAGATTATTGTTTTAAGTAAAAGTAAATTCTTTCCATGGTGACCATCCTGATAAATCCCGGCTTCGTTTATACATCTTCCTACTATTGTAAGGTAAGTATAAATGTGTCACTGCATTACTATCATATCTAAAAGATAAAACAATACTCCCTAAAGGAATATTATCAGGTGTATTTGTTGATTCTGGACCCAATCTAAATATTCCATCCGAGATTATTTTGTCTATATCTTGACTATAAAATGAGCACTTAAAAAAGGAGTTTACACCCATCAGTCCTCCCACCACGAGGAAAGCCTTGTTTTATTGACTTAAATATTAGAAAGATTTCCATCAGCAACCACCCATGTAGCTCCTGATGGTTCATTAACAATTTCAAAGGATGTTGTATTACTACTTTTCAACACCGCCGATGTCACTGTACCCGAAAATTTAAAATATACGGTCGTTTTACCGTCATCTTCAAAAGTTACAAAAAAGCTGACCGTTGCATGCCCATATACTGCACCTAAACCGAAATACTTACTATGGCTTACTACAGGTATTAATAAATTTAGCCTATAAGGATTATTCGAAGCATCAGCATATAAAAAGAAGCTAGCAGAGCCTGCCCATCCAAATGAAGAAAGAATCTTTGCTTTAGCATACCACGTTGAATTGCCATTGTTTTGATGCCTTAATTCCGTTTTAAAAAATCCAGCTTGCAAATCAGGCTCATATCTCAAGCCATTAACGGCCAACGTATTCTGCATAGTTAGAGACGTATTTTGTGCCACCAGTCCTCCCACCACGAGAAAAAATATTAAAATTCAATAGACCCTGTTGGTATTTCACTAATTTCAGACCAGTATAAGTTGATATTATAAAATGCTATTAATTTTATATAGCAAAGACTAGTATCTGAACCAAAATTAGCATATATATCCCAATGAAAACTTCCATTTAATAGGATTGGTGAAATACTATTTTCTCCAAACAACACCGCTTTTTTCTTTTGAACTTCATCATAGTAACCATTTCTCATAAATGAATATCTATATATATTAAGATTACCATAGGGAGACTGAAATCCAACCTCTATGACAGCATAACAAGGTTTAGAAACATCTAAGGAAAATAATCTAAATTTAGTTTCCTTAGGAGCTATAAGTTGCGACCAATAACGAGCCATTAATCCGTCCTTTCCCGGTGTCGCAACACCCACCAGTCCTCCCACTTCGAAAGATAAATTTAATCGCTGTAAATTTGATTATACCGATTAATATTATTATTTTTAAAATAAAAATATGTTAGAAAAAATAAGATATAGACTAGTTTATAACCGCCAGAAAAAACTAAATAAACAGGGGACAGCACTAGTACAAGTTGAAGCTTACTTGAATCAACGTAAGATCTATCTTAAGACAAATGTATATCTTAAACCGGAATGCTGGAGTAAGGAAGGTGCACAGGTTATTAATCATCCGCAATCTAACGAACTTAACGCGATGCTTTACGAGCATATCTTAGAATTACAAGCCATAGAATTAGGTTACTGGAAACGCGGTATTGACGCAACGCTGTCAACGCTTAAAGAGGCTGTAAAGAAAGGGATTAGACCAACTGTTTCATTTTTGAAATTTGCTAAAATTGTAATTGAAAATTCTGATCGCAAACCAGGCACTAAAGGGAACCTGCTAACAACAGTTGCTACACTGAAAGAATTCAGGCAAGTAATAGACTTTAGCGACATTACATATACATTTCTCAAGGATTTCGATTTGTTTCTAAGAAATAAAGGATTGCAGACTAACACCGTTGCAAAGCATATGCGCCAATTAAGAACATTGGTCAATGAAGCAATTAATCAAGGTTATATTAGTCAGGAGGCTTATCCATTTCGCAAATACAAGATAAAGAAGGAAAAGAAAGAACACCATTTCCTTATGCCGAACGATCTTGAGAAGCTGGAAAAGCTGAAACTCCCGGACAAGAAAAACAATAATAAGCACGTTCTGGATTCATTCTTGTTTTGCTGCTATTGCGGTCTTAGGTTCTCGGACTTCAAACAGCTCTCTAATAAAAATCTGGTAACTATAGACGGTAAAGAATGGTTAGTGCTCAATAGTATCAAGACCGGGATTAAGTTAAACATACCGCTTTACCTGCTCTTTAACGGAAAAGCCTTGCGAATTATGAAGAAATACGAGAACTTAGAGGCATTATCCCGGTTGGGATGTAACTCCGATACAAATCGCACGCTACAAAAATTAGGGAAAATGGCAAGGATAGAGAAGAAGTTTACGTATCACACCTCTAGACATACATGCGCTACCCTGTTAGTCCATCAAGGCGTACCAATAACAACGGTTCAAAAACTGCTGGGGCATACCTCTGTTAAAACGACACAAATATATTCTGAGGTATTCGATGAAACTATCATAAACGACTTGACTAAAGCAAATTTAAAACATTATAGATCTTCAAAAACTGTAAAACAAAATCACAGAAACTTTCAAAAGCATCAAGAAAAAATCTGCTGTGGATAGAAACCTATAAGAAGCTACCTGTTTTATACTAATACTAAAGGAGGTTATTGATATTAGACTCTATTCTTATTTCATGATCATTTTTTTCTGTCGCATAATACGGATTGGGGCATGAATTTAAAAATCGAATCGTGAATAGTAAAAAATAATGTCGATTAGAATGTGTGAAACAGATAAATGTAAGTACAGGGTAATCGTTATATTTCCTTGATGGTAAAACACAATCAATTTAATCTGTAATTATTTTAAGTTCAAAATCTTGCTTTTCTAAAATAATTCTATAATTTTGTATCCAGTAAGGAAAAAGTATATTAAACTGATGAGCGAGACACTGCGTGTCAATGATGTTTGCTAACGAAAGCGGCTACTATTAAGTAGTCGCTTTTTTTAGTGCCAATTCAGCAACAACACAGATAGTAAATTCTGGCATTCACGGTATGGATGGGTAAACTAAAACACCTTATTGTAAGATATAAGAAAGAAGCATTAATAATGAATTGAAATAAGGAAATGGAAGAAAGAAATGTGATTGGTGGAGTTACTGCAACCGTGATGAGTGGTTTCTCTGATTTTATGGAACCGCTTAAATGGTTCTTGCTTTTGGGACTTGTCTTGATTATAGTGGACTTGCGTTTTGGCATCGAAGCTGCAATGTACCGGAAGGAGAAGATAAGAACATCACGGGCCATAAGAAGAACACTGAATAAAGTTGTAGATTACCTATGCTGGATATTCCTTGCTGGTGCTATGGGTGAAACTTTCGGCACTCCATTCAGCATTGCATTTCTTCCGGCCATTGTAATGCTGGTAGTCTATGGCATAGAGATTAATTCATGCTTCGCCAACTACTTTGAATCCCGCGGGAAAAAGGTTAAGGTGAATGTATTCAAATACTTTGCAAAGAAAAACGATATTATTGAAATCGAAGAGGAGGAAAAGAAATGAAAGATTTACCAAGAGGTTTAAGAAACTGTAATCCGGGCAACATCCGTATTACTAAAGACAAGTGGCAAGGGTTAAGTGAAGTTCAGACTGATAAGTCCTTTTTCCAGTTTAAAACTATGGCATACGGTTACCGTGCGCTGATCCGTACCTTACAAAACTACAGAAGAAAGCATAACTGTATCTGCATCGCGGATTTCATCACGCGCTGGGCGCCTGCAACTGAGAATAATACCGGCGGATATATTAGACGTGTGTGTCAGGATATGCAGGTCCCGTCTGTGTATGTACCCGATATTGAGGACAAGGATACCATGTGTACCTTTGCTGCCGCTATATCCTGTGTGGAGAACGGCGTACCGGCTGTGATGGAAGACGTGTATAAGGGATGGGAGTTGCTATGAAATGGCTAGCCTACCTAACCATTTCGATCATATCCTCGATATGGTTGTGCTCCTGCCGGACAAAGTATGTGCCGGTGGAGAGCGTGAGAACGGAAATAGAGTACCGGGATAGGTGGCGGCGTGATTCTATCCATGTGCTCGATTCTATCATCGTGAAAGATAAAGGTGATACCGTGTTCGTTGATCGGTGGCATACGGAGTATAAGG
>ENA-OWPN01001519-OWPN01001519.1-human-gut-metagenome-genome-assembly--contig:-NODE-1519-length-20363-cov-3.569825_pt1 | contig 20363 bp, 21 predicted proteins | sample MGYA00248266_ERZ651850 | MGnify/ENA primary metagenome ERZ651850 (study PRJEB26924, sample SAMEA4378296) | human gut metagenome | biome: human gut; feature: human-associated habitat; material: faeces... | reverse complement strand
TCTGGATGAGTGCTTTTTCGATTTTTTAAGGCTGTTTACTCGTTACAGCCCCTTCGTTATGTATATGAAATTGGTTTCCCTCGCTTATCTGCATATAAGCACATTACGGTTTTTCTGTTCAGCAGTTTAACGCTGCCCTTAGTAAAAGGATATGTTCTCTTATATATTCAGAAGAGCTTCTTTCCGTCCGTGATATCTATCCCGCAGGCTTTTGCTCTGCCTGTCTGCTGAAAGGGATTTATCTTTTCCAAAATACCGTCATGACGAAAGAGGGATCCGGTATTCTTAAACCAGAAGGTTTTCCCGGCGTTCACGCTTTGTCTGTGAAGGTCAAGCACCCACTCATAGTTACACTCCCGTGCATCACGACCTGTTTCTCCGCCAACTGTCACATGTTCGACTCCAGGAAGATACGGCGTTATATCAATTGCTTCCAGCAGCGGGGCACAGGCGATAAATCGCCGCTTCATGGGATAGGAAAGAAAGAGCGGCAATCTGTAATCAGCGGCTTCCTGATTTTCTACAGTACAGCCGATATTCACATTATCATAGCCGGCACCCCAGTCCTTTGGCAGCGATACGGGGAAGCGTTCAATCCGCTTTGTCAGAATCAAAAAGTCAATATCCGTTCTCTGCTTAATCATCGCCCAGACCTCCTCACGCCAGGCATCTGCTTCCGGCAAAAAGAAATCTGTAGCAAAGCAGGTCGCAAGGATCTTATTTCCCTTGATATTGTATTCACCTCTGGCATTTCTCCTGATTGGCCAGTCAAATTTATCCGTCTTCTGTATGGTATTTTGACCGTACCGTTTTGCATGAGGGCCATAAAAATAGCAATTGGCACAGCCCTCACTATGCTGATAGCAGCCTGTCCACGGTTCCCAGTTCATGTAGACACTCCTTCCAATTATACGATTACCATATATAACATCATTACTGTATATCCAGCCTGCACTTTTTTAGCTTTCGGTGCTTTGTCATGCATGAAATTTAAAACAGGCTAAATGCTTGCATCATTTAATTCGAATAGATTTCCTTCCGGATCTCTGAAATAGGTACAGCGCATTCCCCATTCTTCGATATACTGCGGCTCTCCCAAAAAGACAACGCCTGCTTTCTTTAACCGTAAATAATCTTCTTCAAGCGTGTCTGTAGGAATAATGCCTGCTATTGTATCCGGCTGCTGGTTAAATGTCGGTAGCTCATAGCCCTTAAACAGCGGCATAGCATCCCCTGTAAAAATGGCAAAGCATGGCGATGCTCCCTCCTGCACAGCAAAAGAGGTATAAGGGCCATTGCGGTCGCCCCATACTGCATGCAAGCCCAGCTTCTCTGTATAAAAGTCAAAGCATTCTCCGTAATTTTTACGTACAAGTACACGAATCGTTGTTTCATTAAATTTCATATTCTAATATCCTTCCTTTTTCAATATATATCCTTTATTATATCGTAGGTTTTGTAATAGTATTGTATAAACTGGACAAATCATGCGTACTTACGATGTAGGATTCAGGATGTTCTCGTTTGTTGATGCTTCTGTAATATGACCTATACAAAAACGATGTCTTCCTGGACTTATTTTAAATAAAAGTATTACTATTCTAACTCAGACGATAGTATTTAATATTAAATATTTATAGATGCTTTAGCATATTTTAGTAAATTGGCTTACTCATATTGATTACGTGAACAGATGGTGCCAAAACGACAGTAGATAACAGATTTTAAATATCCTACGGTTACACACATAAAACATTATTGACCAAAATTAAAAAAATTTCATTTTTGGTCAATAGAAATAAGATACCCATGTAAGGATACCTGTAAACAGCTCTTTGATATTCTTTGATTTTCACTCGATTTTATATTTTAGTTCACGGTTAATACATTAAGTTTATGATATTTTGCATAGAACGACTATACTATCCTTTCTCTTTCACAGAAAAAGTTCTGCTCAATCTGCAAAGCCCCCCTACAGGGATGATACTATTACATAATTTATGTTTTTAGCATTCTGGTAAATAGCTATACTTGTATAAAAAACCTTGTATTACTTTATATTTTTCATATGCTGTGGCTGTGCAAAACATACATTCATATCAAAATATTATATTTCTTTATTATTACTATGAAACAAATATTCATACTCAATAAACGCACGTAAATGCTAAAAAAGTGCCTGTTTAAAGCACTTTTTTTGAATGAAATCCTATTCCCACTCAATCGTCCCGCATGGCTTCGGTGTCAGATCATAGCACACACGATTCACATTCGCAACTTCCTTCAGAATACGATCCGTAATCCTATGCAGCACCGGCCAGTCGATATCCTCAATGGATGCCGTCATCGCATCAATCGTATTCACTGCACGCAAAATAACCGGGTACTCAAAGCTTCTCGCATTATTCTTCACGCCCACAGACTTGAAATCCGGAACAATCGTGAAATACTGCCATACCTTCTGATCTAAGCCAGCTGACGCAAACTCCTCACGTAAAATCGCATCTGACTCACGCACCGCCTCCAAACGATCCTTCGTAATAGCCCCAAGACAGCGCACACCAAGACCAGGCCCTGGGAATGGCTGACGGAAAACCATGTCATGCGGAAGTCCCAACTCCAGCCCACACGCACGCACTTCATCCTTGAACAGCTGACGCAGTGGCTCCACCAATTCAAACGCCAGGTCATCCGGCAGCCCGCCAACATTGTGATGTGATTTGACAACCTTCGCTGTCTTCGTACCGCTCTCTACGATATCCGGATAAATGGTACCCTGTGCCAGAAAATCAATCCCCTCCAGCTTTCGGGCTTCCTCCTCAAATACACGGATAAATTCCGCACCAATAATCTTACGCTTCTGCTCCGGCTCTGCAACATCCTTCAGCTTACCAAGGAATCGCTCACTTGCATCCACATAAATCAGATTCGCATCCATCTGATTTTGAAACACTTCAATCACGCTTTCCGACTCCCCTTTGCGCATCAGACCGTGATTAACATGCACACAATACAGCTGCTTGCCAATAGCTTTTAACAGCAGTGCCGCAACCACTGAACTGTCCACACCGCCGGACAAAGCCAGCAGAACCTTGCGATCCTTTACCTGCTCACGAATCAGCTCCACCTGATCCGCCACAAAATTCTTCATATTCCAATTTGCCTCTGCCTTGCATTCAGCAAACACAAACGTCTTTAATTGTTCCTCTGTCGGCCACACCGCCAGCTTCTGTTCACATAACGCAGGAGCATGATCAATGGCAAGAACCGGATAGCCAGCCTCATAGATTTCCGGCTGAACATCGATATCCACACCATCCACATTGCGGTGTTCCCCACCGTTTAAAATAATTCCCTTTACATTGGAAAGCCTTTGCAGCTCCTCCCTGGTGATATCATGCGGATAAATCTCACTGTATACACCCAATGCGCGGATTTCTCTGGCAAGCGTTGTATTTTCACTGCTGCCAAGATCCAGAATAACAATCATGTCTTGTTTCATAAGCTAATCTCCTTCTACTCTTTTTGTCCAAGTAAAGTGTAACATATTTCCTCAGACAGGAACATAATAAAATAGAAAATACGTAAAGTTTTAAAACATAAAAAGAAAGCACCGCAAGTATTACTACCTGCAGCGCCATATTCAGCACAGGGCCTTTTGAGAAGCAGCATGATCCTGTGATTCCTCATTTGTTGAATTACTTGATAAAATCTTATCCTTTTTACGGACTTGCAGAAATAACAGAAACGCAACTGCGGCAGCAATGCTCTCTGCAATCATAAAGGAATACCAGATACCATCCAGACCAAACCAGGACGCAAACAGCCAGGAAAGCGGCAGGGTAATACACAGCTGGCGAAGCAGGAAGACAATCAGTGACTGCAGTCCAAGTCCCATCGCCTGAAACAGTGTCGGCAGAATAAACCCGAATGCTGCCGGCAGAAAGCTGATACTGATGATACGAAGCGCAGGAACACCGATACGCAGCATATCTTCACTGGCATGAAACAGCATCAGCAGCTGCGTTGGGAACAGCAGGAAGATGGCACAGCCGCAAATCATGATGGCCAGTGTCACCAGCACTGCATACTTCAACGTCTGCATAAGGCGTTCATGACTTCCTGCACCGTAGTTATAGCCCATAATCGGCATTGCCCCCTGTGTCAGACCGCTTGCCGGCATAAACACAAAGGTCTGCAGCTTATAATAAATTCCATAGACGGAAACAGCTGTATTGGAAAACTGAATCAGAATGGAATTTAGTCCAATCACCAGAATACTTCCCAGAGCATTCATACACGCATTGGGAATCCCTACCGATAAAATACGGCGTATTGTATTCCAGGAAAACTGAAACTGCTTCACATCCAGGATAACATCAAACCTTCTTGTAAAAAATATGAACAGAGACAATGACATCGCGAAAATCTGTCCGATGACCGTGGCGATTGCCGCACCCTTTACGCCCAGAGCCGGAAAGCCGAGCAAACCGAAAATCATAATCGGATCCAGAATGATATTCACTATCGCTCCCGCTGCCTGAATTGCCATCGGGAAAATCATCTTTCCCATCGACTGAAACACCTTTTCAATCAGGATATGAAAGAAGCAGCCAAAGCATAAAAATACACAGATATACGTATACATGCAGGCATCCTCCAAAATTGCCGGGGAATCGGTAAACATTTCAAAAAACGGACGAATGGTAAACAGACCGATGCCGACAAATAACAGATAACCAAACAGAGACAGCAGCAGCCCATGGGCAACCGCACTGTTTGCCTCAGCCTGATTCTGTTCTCCCAGCTTTCTCGATATATAGGAATTTACACCAACACCGATACCGACCGAACAGGCCACAATCAGTGTCTGTATCGGAAAGGCCAGTGAAACCGCCGTAAGTGCATCCTCTCCAATCTGTGCCACAAACATACTGTCGACAATGTTGTACAGTGACTGTATCAGCATGGACAGCATCGGAGGAAAAGCCATTGACATCAGCAATGGTAAAACAGGCTTATATCCCATTTTGTTTTGTTCTATTGTTTGCATGACAAACCTCCTCTTCTCATAAAAAACCTCCATTTATCTATTTTGGATTCATGAAAATAGAAAAAATGGAGGTTGTACAAACCTATTTAGTTGTCATGGTTATTTTAATACAGAAATTCCGTTTTGGCAATACTCTATGCGTTAATTTCATGAATATAGTCCACCTCATGGAATACATCCAGCAGATGTGCTGCCTGATATGTATCCGGAAATGAGACCACCAGATCCACCTGATAGCTATCCTGCTCCTGCGTCAGTGTTACATTCAGTATTTCAATCTGCAGCCCCTTTAAACGCTCCTGTAGATCCTTAAGGGCATCCTTGTTTCGATCAATTACAAAGGACAACTCCTCCTTATAGGATTCCTTGAGCCAGCGATGATTTTGATGCAGAATGATCTGAACCAGGACGATAAGAACTGCAGTTACAATACCAAGAAGATACAAACCGCTTCCAATCGCCATACCGATTGCACTGGTTGCCCAAATCCCCGCTGCCGTGGTAAGGCCGCTGATTGTATTTTTCCGCATAAAAATCATACCGGCACCGAGAAATCCAACCCCGGTAACGATCTGTGCCGCTATACGGGAAGGATCCAGCGCAATTCCCTTATCCCCGAGGATATCCGAGAAGCCGTACTTGGATACAATCATAATCAAAGCTGCACCACTTGCCACAATGAGATGGGTGCGTATACCCGCTTCCTTATTGCGGCTTTTTCGTTCATAGCCGATAATACCTCCGCATATTCCAGCCAACAGAATCCGTACGAGAAATTCCAGTTGTGTTTCCAACTGCATAACATCCATCATACCATCATCTTCTTTCTATCATTTTCCGATAGTATATTATACTACCTATTGAATGATTCGTACACCCTTATACATCCACAGCTATGCATATTTATCCTTATACATCTAAATTAGCGCATAGTTTCCTATGAAGCTATAATTCACACTCATAAACATATCATCAGATAAATACAGGATGTAATCATATGCTCTATGATTGATTATTTCCTTTCCCGTGTTTTCAGAATATGATAAAACAACAGGCTTTCAAGCTGGCTGTGATTCGCACCACCGTAACGAGAACGCACACATAATATTCCTTGATATATACAGCGAAGACAGTTCCTATACTACAAATGCCTTAACCAGCTGAACCATGCAAAGTCAGCACGTTCGCAGTCATATAAAAGCCCTTATAGAAACATATAAACACTTCTCCCATACAGCTCTATGCAGTACGCTTACGTATACAGATATCCATATCCCGAGCCAATGATTTCCCATGCCTTTTGATTTGCGGAACGCCGCAGTACCCAGGGATATCCCTTATAGGTTGTATTAGGCTCCAGCAGCTGCTCTTCACTCGGAAAGAGGTGAAATACGGTAATGAAATTCGTAAACACCACAATAACCTCATCCGAAGCCTGCTTTTTGAAGCTATCCGCATAAGTGCTGGATGCCTGCTCATTATAGCTGATTTCTGTTAGTCTTGCATCCTTTAATTCCTGTGCAAAGCCCTGCTCCACAGCATCCATCGCAGCAGCAACCTCCTGCTTCGCATACAGCTCAGAATGGATATCGCTGCGTACAACCTGTACCGTCTTCCATGAATTTGAATATAATGCATACGCAAAAAAAGCGATTATCCCGCATATGAATGCAAGAACTACCATTAGCTTTCTCATAACATCCCCTCGATTTCCATATTCTGAATCTCTTTGTATAGCTAAAGTATACCATAGGATGCATCTGAAATTTCTTAAGCTTTCTTATGACGGTCTTACAATTTTCTTACGGCCTATTATATGCATGCAGATACCACAAGCTCATGCAGCAGCTTCACCGCTTCCTCCATATCCTCCATTTTAATAGCGGCAAAGGATAACACCAGCTCACCCTGTGTATTCGTTTGAAGCCGCATGCGATATTCTCTTGCCTGACTGATTATGGTATCCAAAGGAAGCGGCTTTGAAAAGCGTACTATGAACTGCAAAGCAGCCTCCTCCAGCAGAATATCCGCCTGTGGAAACCAGTGCTGCAACAGCTCACGCATATGATTGCTTTTCTGCTCGTAATGCCGGCGCAGTCTGCGAACATGGCGCTCCAGATGCCCGTCTGCGATATATCTCGCCAATGCCAGCTGTTCAATTTTACTGGAGGTTGGTGAATAGCTGTTCAACCGCTGCTGATAACGCTGATGCAGGGCTGGTGGTAAAACCATATAGCTGATCCGCAGGGATGGCAGTAAAATTTTTGAAAAGGAGCCGATATACACAACATGTCCGCCGGTATCAAATCCCTGCATGGCCGGTGTCATTCGCGTATGATAGCGCAGCTCACCGTTATGATCATCCTCAATAATCACTGCCTTGTTATGTGCAGCCCACGCCAGCAGCTCCTTTCGCTTTTTCTTCGAGATCGGCTGATGATTTCTGCCGGTGGATGCACTGTTCACATACAGCAGTGTCACATCACTGGCTGCCAGCTCCTGCATACAGATTCCATCTGCCTCACTGTGCAGTCTGCGAATTGGAAAAGCATAATCCGAAAATACGGTCTCCGCCTGCTGAAAGCCGCTTTCCTCCATACCGATGACGAGCGGTTTATCCAAAAGTCCGCAGAGAACATATAACAGTGACTGAAAGCTGGAGCCAATCAGAAGCTGATCACTTGTACATAAAACACCGCGCACCGTATAAGCATATTTTTGCAGTGCCACGCGCAGACGTGCTTCTCCCTGTGCCTCTCCATAGGTCGCAATTTCATAACGGCCATCCAGAACCTCTTTCAGATATTTCTTCCATAGGGCAAGATCAAAGGAGCTGACATCCATCGTCTGTGAACGGAAATCATAACGGATTTTCTCATCGTACAGTTTGGATTCCTGTGCTGTCACCGCCTTACGCAGCCGTATGTTTTCCGGCTCCACATCTACAAAAAATCCCTTTTGCGGCAGGGATATGATATAGCCCTCCTCCTGCAGCTTTTCATATGCACGCTCAATGCTTGTCTTTGACACCTTCATGAGTACCTCACATTTTCGTATGCTCGGTAATTGATCTCCCTTGACAAGATAACCGGATACGATATCCGAACGCAGCTTTTCATAAATCTGTACATACAATGCCTTCCCCTTGACACGTTCAAAATTGATTGTTTTCAGTTTCATACCATCACCACCTACAGTATAACACAAAAAGCATACTGTACCTTAATTTTATAATAAATCTGTATATTTTTAAATGAACAGAAAACTGATAGAATAACGTAAAAAGAAAGAGAGGCATTTCATATGAAAACATATAACGTAAAGGAAATCGTCACAGCATCGCTTGGTATGGCGCTCGTATTTCTGGCAACCTGGCTCATGAAGGTACCAAACGGTATTCAGGGCTATTTCAATCTTGGTGATGGCTTCCTTTTGCTGTTTGCCTCTGTGCTGAACCCCTTCCTGGCCTTTATGGCAGGCGGTGTTGGCAGCGCACTCGCAGATATTGCAGGAGGGTATGGCATGTATGCGATTCCCACTTTACTAATTAAGGGATTGGAGGCTGTTCTTGTTTCCTGGCTTGTCTTTAAGGGGCGCAGCTCTGTGCGCTATATCGCCTATGTGCTCGGCGGTCTGCTCATGGTCAGTGGATATTTCATCACGGATGCTTATATTAACCAAAGCTGGCAGCTATCTCTGACGGGAGTTCCTGCCAATTTCGTTCAGGCTGCAGCAGGCTATGCAATCGCATTAGCCGCATACCCGCTCATAAAAAAAAGACTGCCTTCACAGAAACGCTAGCATGCACTGCCTGCAATGAATGCTGTATAGTAAGACCGGCAACAAGCTGTGGAACGCAACAAAAAAACAGGATATCTTTCCCATAAGTCAACTTCCTGAAAAAAAGCGTAACCAATGACCTTACCGGAAGCAAGGATATCCAGCGGCATTTATATATTCCGATAACAGCAGGTAAGTAATACAAATCCAAGGAGGAGATCTTTTTCATAAAGAAAGACCTCCTGTTTTTCCTATGCTGTAACAAGCTATGATTTTGTATCCGTTCACTCTGCCTTTTCCGGTATCTCTACATGAAGAAAGCATCCCGGCTCATGATCATTCACAATACCGACTGCCTGCAGGTAGGAATAAATAATCACCGTTCCTACAAAACGCATGCCGCGCCTGTATAAATCTGCACTGATTTCATCGGAAAGCGCCGTGTGTGTCGGTAGCTCCTGCTGCGTGCGGTAGATCACTCTGCCCTGCGTAAAGCCCCACAGATATGCGTCAAAGCTTCCGAATTCCTTTTGAATCTGTATAAAGATGGCAGCATTTTGAATAGCCGCTTTGATTTTCAGGCGATTGCGGATAATGCCTGCATTTTGCAGCAGCTCCTCCCTTTTCGCATCTCCATAGCCGGCAACCTTTACGACATCAAAATTGTCAAAGGCTTCCCGAAAGGCCTCCCGCTTTTTCAAAATTGTCAGCCAGGAAAGTCCGGCCTGAAAGGATTCCAGAAGCAGCATTTCAAACAGCTTATGATCATCATGCACCTCTCTCCCCCATTCCTCATCGTGATATTGCACATAAACCGCAGGCACATGTTCTGCCCAGAAGCATCGTTTTTTCTCCATTCTCAGCCCTCATTTCGTTTGCTTTATTATAGCAGACCTTTCCCCTGTATGACCAGAGGTAATAAACGTATTTACTACCTGCCAGCAGGCGGGCAGCTGCAAAACAGCTTTCATATCCAGCGGCTTCTGACAGTCATAGGCCGTAAGTGCCGCAAGCATCGCCTGTCTTACATATCGCAGGCGGTCTGCCTCTCCTCTTCCAGCAGCACTCAGAGAAATCGTATGATTTTCTACTATGATCATACCTGCACTGCTCAATCGTTTCACAGCACGGCAGACACTGGCCCGGGAATACCCCAGATATACGGCAATATCAATCTGACAGACCCTATTCTGCTCTTGCTGCAAAAGATCAATGGCCTGCACATACATCTGCTGGGAAGATGTGAGCTTCATTTCACACCCCATGCGATAAAGCTCTTCGTATTCACCTTACGGTAGTGCAAATCATGAAAGTGCTTTTGTAGCAGCAGCCGAATTTCCTTTTCACTGTACATGTGCACATCCCCCTGCTTACTGAAATGGCAGTACAGATTCATGATCCTGCGGGAAAGCCACCCCTGCCTGCAATCTCCCAGCACAAAAATCCCATCGTATCGCAGCACTCTTGTAACCTCCTGCAGCACACCCTTCGGATTTGGATAATGGTGAAACGAATCATTGCAATATACCATATCAAAGCTGCTATCCGCAAAGGGCAGCCTTAACGCATCCCCCTGTACCAGAACAGCATGCTCCTTCATCACGTCCTTTCCGATTTTCAGCATATGTTCACTCAGATCGATTCCTGTAAGCTGCCGTGTTGGATCCTCCTCATAGAGCTGCTTCATAAGCGCACAGGTTCCACACCCCATATCCAGTACATCCTTTGCAGGAAACTGAATCATTATCTCCAGCATGAACGGATATAATTCTCTTGCATGTGATCCGAAGATGGCTGTATCATACGTTTCTGCCTGTTTGTCAAATACACGTCTTGATTGTTCTGTTTTATCCATAGTATTGTCCTCCTTTAATGAACATTGTTCATTCATATTTTAAAAAGCAATCCCTGACTATTGGCTGTCATCAGGGATACATTCCTGTTTCAGCAGGAGATCAAAGTATGCACGAAGATGTGCAAGCAGCTCGGGATTTGGTGAATTCACAGATGCATGAAGCCCAATCTGTCCATATGTGAGAAAGCTGAGCAGCAGCTCTTCATGCCGCACCTTTAAGTGATGCTTCTTTAAATAAATGTGCAATTCCTTCTGCAGATGCGGCTGCATATATTTGCACAGCTTTACAGCCAGCTCCTCATGAAAGCCGATATTCTCCGGCTGGTGAAAGAAGTCATGGTAACGCATCTGCTGCTCCTCCTGCTCCAGCATGAGAAAGAGTGCATCCAGTTTTTCGTGAAAATGTAACGCTTCATCATGCAGCGTCACCAAATAAGAAGCACATAAATCCTCCACATACTGCTGCATGGCCTCCTGAAAGAGCTTCTGCTTGCTGTCAAAATAGCGATAGCATAACCCCAGAGATATATTCAGATGGCGGGCAATATCCCGCATCGAGGTCTGTTCATAACCGTTGTATGCAAACAGCTCCATCGCACCATCCAGTATCTCCCGTTTTCTTTCCATCGGATCTTTAACAATCCTGGTTTGTCTTTTCTGCACCATAGCATCACCCTCCCCTTTAGTATAACAAGCTTACACAAAATGTCAATGAACATCGTTCATTCTCCGCTTCCAATCTGTTACCTTTGCTAACAGAACCGCAGAAAAGCTTTTTTTCCTCTGTTTACAGCATTGAACAATGATGAACAATTCACACTAATTGCTTCCTGAACGCAAAAAAAGATACGCCTGCGTTCACTGCCACAAAGCAAGGAATCCCTTATCCTTTATCCGGACTTGAGAATTCATTCTTAGCAGCAATCAGCTTCGTATCTTTCTTATAATGATTTTTAACAGCAACAATACTGTTTTATTTCAGCACAGCACCCTCATCTGCACTGGCAACCAGGCGAGAATATCGGTAGAGCCAGCCCTCTTTGATTTTTGGCTCCGGCTTTACCCATGCCTGCAGACGCTGCTCTATTTCCGCTGCGTCCACATTCAGGTTGATCGTACCCTTTGGAATATCAATTGTGATAGAATCGCCTTCCTGAATGATAGCGATTGGGCCCTGAGCTGCTGCTTCCGGAGACACATGTCCAATCGCAGCACCACGGGTTGCCCCGGAAAAGCGTCCATCGGTAATCAACGCAACATCCTTATCCAGCTGCATTCCGGCAAGTGCACTCGTCGGATTCAGCATTTCCCGCATGCCAGGACCACCCTTTGGTCCCTCATAGCGGATAATGACAACATCCCCCTTAACGATCTTTCCGGCATAGATTGCCGCAATCGCATCCTCCTCGCTGTCAAACACTCGCGCCGGTCCGGTATGTGTCATCATTTTCGGATCAACAGCGGAGCGTTTTACCACACAGCCCTTTGGTGCGATATTTCCAAACAGTACCGCAATTCCTCCGGTGGCTGAGTTAGGATGCTCGATATCCTTGATAATATTCGTATCCATATTCACGGCATTCGCAATATTCTCTGCGACGGTCTTACCCGTCACAGTCATGAGGCCGGTATCAATCAGCTGTTTTCTTGACAGCTCCTTCATGACCGCCTGTACACCGCCTGCGTTGTATAAATCTACAATATGATCCGGGCCTGCTGGAGCCAGCTTGCACAGATTCGGCGTTTTCTGAGAAACCTCATTGATCATGTCCAAATCCAGATCTACCTTGGCTTCCTTAGCGATTGCCAAAAGATGCAGCACGGTATTGGAGGAACAGCCCAGCGCCATATCACACGCCAAACCATTGCGTAAGGATTTTTCATTTACGATATCTCTTGGGCGGATATCCTTTTCCACCATATCCATGACAGCCATACCGGCCTTCTTCGCCAGCTGGGTTCGTGCCGAATATACTGCTGGAATCGTACCATTACCAGGCAATGCGATTCCCAGTACCTCACACAGACAGTTCATGGAATTAGCAGTAAACATACCAGAGCAGGAGCCGCAGCCCGGGCAGGCATTCTGCTCGATGTGCGTCAGCGCCGCCTGATCAATCAGGCCCGCTTTCTTGGCACCAACTGCCTCAAACATGGTCGAAAGACTCATCGCCTTTCCCCTGTCATTTCCAGGCAGCATAGCTCCACCGCTCATAACGACGCTTGGTACATTGACGCGCAGTGCTCCCATCAGCATCCCCGGAACGATCTTATCACAGTTTGGCACCAGCACAAGACCGTCAAAGCCGTGTGCCTTTGCCATTGTTTCCACACTGTCCGCAATCAGCTCACGGGAGGCAAGGGAATATTTCATTCCGATATGTCCCATGGCGATTCCATCACACACACCGATGGAAGGCACCATGATCGGAGTACCGCCAGCCATCCGGATGCCCGCCTTGACCGCTTCTGTGATCTTATCCAGATGCAGATGCCCCGGAACGATTTCGGAATAGGCGCTGACCACACCGATCAGCGGCCGATTCAATTCTTCTTCTGTCAGTCCCAGTGCATAAAACAGCGAGCGCTGCGGTGCACAGGCATCTCCTCGAACGACAGAATCACTTGGTCTACCCATATCGAATGCCTCCTTATTTTTTCAGCCAGCTCATCATTTTACGCAGCTTTTCGCCAACCTTTTCAGACGGGTGCGCTGCATGAACACGACGCATTGCGAGGAAGTGGGAACGTCCTGCCGCCTTGTTTTCCGTAATCCAGTTGCCGGCAAACGTACCATCCTGAATCTCTGTCAGCACCTTTTTCATTTCCTTGCGTGTTTCCTCTGTAATCAGACGCTTTCCGGTTACGTAATCACCGTATTCAGCGGTATCGGAGATAGAATAACGCATCATTGCGAAGCCGCCGCTGTTGATCAGATCGACGATCAGCTTCATTTCATGGATACACTCAAAGTATGCCATTTCCGGCTCATAGCCTGCTTCCACCAGGGTATCAAAGCCAGCCTGCATCAGTTCGCAGACACCGCCGCATAAGACAGCCTGCTCACCGAATAAATCAGTTTCTGTTTCTTCCTTAAAGGTTGTTTCAATGATTCCGGCACGTCCAGCTCCGATACCTCCGGCATATGCCAGTGCATAATCATGTGCCTTTCCGGTAGCATCCTGATGTACAGCGATCAGTGATGGAACACCTCTACCCTCCTGATACTGGCTGCGTACGGTATGTCCCGGACCCTTTGGCGCACACATTGTAACATCAACGCCTGCAGGTGCTACAATCTGATTAAAGTGGATTGAGAAGCCGTGTGCAAACATCAGCATGTTTCCTTCTTCCAGGTTTGGCTCAATGTCCTTCTTATAGATATCCGGCTGATCCTGATCCGGAGTCAGAATCATGATCACATCTCCTGCTTTTGCGGCAGCAGCGGTATCCATAACCGTTAAGCCGGCTTCCTCTGCCTTTGCACGGCTCTTGGAGCCCGGACGAAGTCCAACAACCACATTGACTCCGCTGTCCTTCAGGTTCAATGCATGTGCATGTCCCTGACTTCCATACCCGATGATTGCGACGGTCTTTCCTTTCAGAAGATCCATATTGCAATCTGCATCATAATAAACTTTTACCATTTTCGTTTTCCTCCTTATGTTTTCTGGTAATTCCTATTCTATCAAAACGTAATCGCTTACGTTTAATAAACGGTTTCTGTACTCAGCTGCAAGGCAGCCCCGCCTGTACGGCTGATTTCTTTAATATGGTATTCGCGAAGCTCCTCCAGAAAATAATTCACGGAAGCCGGCGTATCCGTCATTTCCACAATACAGCAGCCATCCTCTATAATCTGAGTCCTTCCATTGAAGTCCTCTACACACTTTTCAAAGGCCTCCATCTGGGCAGGACGCGGTGCCACCTTTACCAGCATCACCTCACGGATAAACAGCTGTTCATCCGGTATTTCCTGTACAATTTTCACATCCTCCAGCTTATCCAGCTGCAGCTTGATCTGATTGACACTGGCAGCGTCACCGCTCGTCGTAATCGTAATACGGGAATAGTTTTCATTTTCTGTCTCTCCCACTGCAAGGGACGCAATGTTAAACCCTCGTTGAGAAAACAGATTCGTTACTCTTGTCAGTACCCCGAAGTGATTGGATACCAAGAGTGATAATACAGCTCTATTCATACATTCATCTCCCTAGTTGCCATATAAGATAATATCCTTGCCGCTCTTTCCCGGAGGTATGATCGGATAGACACAGTCATCCTTGTCGATCCAGCAATCCACAATGCAGGGAACCTTGCTGGCAAGTGCTTCCTCCATAACTGCCTTGATATCATGACGCGTCTTGATACGCAGTCCCTTTCCACCGAATGCCTCCGCCAGCTTGACATAATCCGTCTGACGGTCAATGGATGTATTGGAATAGCGATGGTCATAGAATAGTGACTGCCACTGCCGTACCATGCCGAGCACATGATTATTGAATACAAGAATGACAATGGGAATATTAGCGCTCACAGCGGCTGCCATCTCATTCATATTCATGTGGAAGCTTCCATCTCCAGTAACCAGAATGACCGGACGCTGCGGATTGGCAACCTTGGCTCCCATTGCCGCACCCATACCATAGCCCATCGTTCCCAAACCGCAGGAGCTGATCCAGCTGCGCGGACGGGAGAACTGATAATACTGTGCCATGATCATCTGATGCTGTCCGACATCCGTTACGATGATGGCATCCTCACCGACGATTTCATGCAGAGTCAAAGCGAGATCTCTCGGATCGACATTCTCCCCCGGCTTCGGCTTTGGAAGGCCGAGCTTTGTTTTAAAATCCTTCAGTGTTCCTGTCCAGTCCTCATGCACCGTTTCCGGCATTCGCTGCATCATTTTCTTTAAAATATAGCGGGCATCCCCGACAATGGAAATATCACTGGCGACATTTTTGGATATTTCAGAGGCATCGATATCAAAATGGATGATCTTAGCTTCCCTTCCAAATTCCTCACGGTTTCCGGCAACACGATCAGAAAAGCGTGAACCGATAGCGATAATCAAATCAGTATTCAGCGTCGCATAGTTGGAAACCGGTGTACCATGCATTCCCAGCATTCCCAGATACAAATCATAGTCATACGGTACACTGCCAAGCCCCATCATGGAACAGCAGATCGGGATATCCATATGCTTGGAAAAATTCATGAGCTCCCTTGTCGCATTGGAGGATATAATACCGCCTCCTGCATAGATCATCGGGCGCTCTGCTTTGCGAATGACCTCCAGTGCCTGCTCGAAGACCACATCATCCACCTTGGGAAGCTTGCGGATCCGATAGCGCGGAAGCTTTACATACTCCGTTACAGCTGCGGTAACATCCTTTGGTATATCAATCAGAACCGGGCCCTTTCTTCCGGAATTGGCAATGACAAAGGCCTTGCGTACCACCGCTGCCAGATCATCGACATTCTGAACGATAAAATTATGCTTGGTAATCGGCATGGTAATGCCTGTGATATTGACCTCCTGGAAGGAATCCCTTCCCAGCAAATCATTGGAAACATTGCCGGTAATGGCAACCATAGGAATACTATCCATATATGCGGTTGCTATGCCGGTAACCAGATTGGTAGCTCCCGGCCCGCTGGTTGCCAGGCAAACCCCCGTTCTTCCTGTACTTCTCGCATACCCGTCTGCTGCATGGGAAGCCCCCTGCTCATGCGATGTAATAATATGACGGATATCCTCACTCCGCTCGTATAGCGCATCATAGATATTCAAAACAGAACCACCCGGATACCCGAAGATCGTATCCACACCCTGGTCGATCAGTGCCTGTATCAGTATCTGCGAACCATTCATTTTCATATAACTGCCTCCCTATTCCATCGTTATTTCATAACCCTTTTCCTTCAACACCTTAATCAGTGCTTCGCCATGTTCCTTACTGCTGACTTCGACGGCCAGATGGAGTATGGTTTCATTCAGATTCAGATCCGCCTGGATACGGTCATACTGTATTTCAATAATATTGGCATTCTGCTCGCACAGAATATGTGTGAAATGCTCCAAAGCCCCGGGAACATCCAGCATCAGTGTTTTAAATTTCATATTTCTTCCGCGGCTGACTAATCCCTTTTCCACAACCTTGTGAATGAAGGACACATCGATATTTCCTCCGGACAGCACACAGACGACCCGTTTACCTGCCACATCGATTTTCCCATTGAGTACCGCTGCCAGACTGGCTGCCCCGGCAGGCTCCACTACCTGCTTTTCACGCTCCAGCAGCAGCAGAATCGTTGCGGCAATTTCACTATCGCTGACGCTTACCATCTCATCCACATTTTCCTGAATGAGCTGTACCGTTGTTTTCCCTGGATTCATGACGGCAATACCGTCTGCGATCGTATTGACATACTTCGTACTGCAGTGCTTTTGTTTCTGAAAGCTTTGTACGATGGCATTAGCACCCTCGGCCTGCACACCGACGATTTTGATACGCGGATTGATCTGTTTCGCATAAAAGCTGATCCCGGACAGCAGCCCTCCGCCTCCGGCCGGTACGACGATCATATCCACATTGGGAAGATCATGACAGATCTCATAGGCGATTGTTCCCTGACCGGCTATGACATCCTCATCATCAAAGGGATGAATAAAGGTTGCTCCCTTTTCCTCCTGCAGACGCAGCGCCTCCTGATAACACTCATCATAATTGTCTCCGGCAAGCACCACATCTGCGCCATAGCCCTTGGTTGCCAGTACCTTGGCAATCGGTGTGCTTTTCGGCATTACGATGGTCGCATGCATGCCCAGCTTGCTTGCGGCATAGCTGACGCCCTGCGCATGGTTTCCGGCACTGCTGGCAATGACCTCACAGGTCTTGCCCTCCTCCTTCAGCTTGGCCAGCTTATTGAACGCTCCCCGTACCTTGAAGGATCCCGTTTTCTGCCGGTTCTCACATTTCAGAAACAGCTGACAGTTGCTCATTTCCGAAAATGTCCGCGAGCTGGTCACCTTCACATTGTGAATCTGCCCCTGCAGTCTGGCGGCCGCCTGCTCTACATCTTTACATTCCATTCCGCTTCCTCCTATTTCGTAAAAAAGCAGCATATCCAATGATAAGCTGCTTTTCTTTCTATCCTCACGCCTTTGTGTCTATACAACGAAAGTGATCTGTTATGGAAATCTCACACATGAGACTCGCTAGAAAGAAAAACAGACTTGCTTAGGACTATGAGAATAATAATAATGACGATAATATATAGTGCCATCACCTGTCCACTTCCTTTCCAACTTGTGATGGTATTAGAATAAAACTTTTTCACCCTTTTGTCAATAGTTTTCAATGATATTTTCATTTATTTTACAATCCTCTTACATTAACTCTGTAAAGCGTATATTTATTTTCACAAAACTCTTTTCATTCCTTTGAACCTTCTTTATAATAAGAGGTAAGCAAACGGAGGTATCCCTATGTATAAGGAAACAGCAAAACTGGTTTTATACCGCAGCTTTGGTGAACACAGCATTCTCGCAGAGCTTTCTCAGATATTTCGTGATTTTGACAGTCATACGGTGAGTGATGCCGAGCTGATAGAACGAATTTACACCCAGATCAAAGCTCTGCTTGACCTGGCGACAAGCTATGGCTTCGATGAAAATTTATGGCATAACTATCTGACCTTTTTGTTACTGATGAATGAAAATTCCTTCAGCCTGGTCAGTGAGAAAAGTCCCGTGCAAGCCGGCAGTGTGCATCATTTCGCAAAAAATGATTTTAAAATTTTCAAGCGCCTGTTTGATTTTGACTTTCAGCCAATCGAGGAAGCACTCGGCATCGACTGCTTTTCCACGATCAGCTCCTATAAAGCCATCGCGAAGAAGGAACGCATGTACAACAAGAATGTTTCTGCGATGGTACAAAGCATTTCCCGCAGAATTGAAGCGGCAGTGGATGAGGAGGAAATATTCACGATCATTACGACCTTCTATCAGGAATACGGCGTTGGCATGTTTGGACTGAACAAGGCGTTTCGTATCCGTTCCTATGAACATGGAGATGTGGAGTTTCTGCCCATCAACAACATGGACAGCGTGGTGCTGGATGATCTGATTGGCTATCAGCTGCAAAAGGATATGCTGCGGGAAAATACACAGGCCTTTGTGGAGGGGCGCAATGCCAACAACGTTTTGCTGTATGGAGACAGCGGTACAGGTAAGTCCACCAGCATTAAGGCCATCGTAAATGAATATTATAAGGACGGTCTTCGCATGATAGAAATCTACAAGCACCAGTTCAAGGATTTGTCTACGATTATCGCACGCATTAAAAACCGCAATTACCGCTTTATCATTTACATGGATGATTTATCCTTTGAGGAATTTGAAATTGAATATAAGTTTCTAAAAGCTGTAATCGAGGGAGGTGTGGAGACAAAGCCGGATAATGTTTTGATCTATGCCACCAGTAATCGCCGGCATCTGGTACGGGAAACATGGAAGGATCGCAACGATATCAATGACGATGACGAGCTGCATCATTCCGATACGATGCAGGAGAAGCTCTCCCTTGTGGCACGCTTCGGTCTAAGCATCTGCTATGAGCGTCCGAATCAGAAAAATTATTTCGAGATTGTCACAGAGCTGGCCAAGCAGTATCCGGAAATCACATTAAGTGAGGAGGAGCTGCAGGCTGAGGCAAGAAAATGGGGACTTGGGCATGGTGGAAACAGCGGACGTGCAGCCCAGCAGCTGATCAACCATCTGTCCGGTCAGGCACAGAAGGCTTAAAGATAAAAACCTGTTTGCGTACTCTTGTGTGGACTTCCACAGCAGTGCAAAGCAGGTTTTTTTCAGCTTTTATTTCATTGCATAAATTCCTGTCGAAGCTGTATTGATAGCTTTTAGAAGCAGATACTTTATGCATCCTTTTTGAAAAGTGCCTCAGCTACCCTGAGCGCATCCTCTGAGGTCGTCCATACATCCGGTTCGATACCATAATATTCCTTTGCATAGGATGACGGAAATTGTGAAAGCATATTGCCAAAGCTCACAGATACGCTTGAGTTTTTCAAATATACGGTTAAAAAGGACGATCCGCGCAGCATTCCTGCACTCGGTGTGCCGATGAATATCACATTGTCCAGACTGTGCAGCCGGTCAATCAGATGCTCTGCAGCAGATGCTGTTTTATCATCCTGCAGAACAAGCAGCAGGGTGTCATTCTGTATCAATCCCCTTGTATTTCGCTCCACCATATAATGCAGCGCATCCAGCTTTTGCCAGTCCTCCACCTTCTGAAGCTCCTGTAGTGACTGACTCATTTTGATTGCTGAAAACTTTTCTTTTAGTAATGTTTCCTCAAGTGGTAAGCTGATTATGCTGCGAATATGTCCGCCTTCCTCACAATCGGAAAAACTTCGATACCATTTCTCCGCCAGCAGCAGATCACCGCCGCTGTTTCCGCGCAAGTCAAGTATGGCTGCCTTGCTGCTTCTAAATGTCTTTGCAGTTTCCAAAAAAGCAGATGCTTTTTTTCGTGATGCGATTGTGGAAGAAGAGACTTTCCGGATTCTGTCAGAAGCTATAGAGAAACTTCCTACCCAAATGAGAGCCATCATGCAGTTGGCTTTGGAAGGCAAAAAGAATGCAGA